>UMER01024937.1_pt1 | contig 48838 bp, 50 predicted proteins | sample 1964801 | NCBI WGS metagenome assembly UMER01 (sample SAMEA4836025, study PRJEB28245) | human gut metagenome | biome: gut microbiome; material: fecal sample | place: Denmark | collected 2008 | reverse complement strand
TATCTTTGTCTTTATGAAACAAACCTTTACATCCGCACGTCGTCCCCTAGAAGTACTGATACATATTATCAGCTGGGGGATTATGTTCGGTTTCCCGTTCTTCTTCGTCGAACGTGGGAACGGGAACATTAATTGGATGGCTTATACACGCCACCTTGCCGTACCACTCTCTTTCATGATTGTGTTCTACGTGAATTATTTCATTCTTGTGCCGCGCTATCTTTTCCAGAGTCAGGCCAAAAGATATGTGGTCTACAATATTATCTTTTTATGTGCCATCGGTGTGTTGCTTCATCTCTGGCAAAGTCTGACGTTCGATCCGTCATTCGCTCCCAAATCAAAAAGACCAGGGATGCCTCCGGGATGGTTGTTTTTCCTTAGGGATATGTTGAGTCTCGTATTCACTATCGGACTAAGTGCCGCTATCCGCATGAGTGCCCGATGGACACAGAATGAAGCTGCCCGAAAAGAGGCGGAACGGAATCGTGCGGAAGCGGAACTGAAGAACCTGCGAAACCAACTGAACCCTCACTTTCTGCTGAATACGCTGAATAACATCTATGCATTGATTGCATTTGATTCGGACAAGGCGCAACAGGCAGTTCAGGAGTTGAGCAAACTGCTTCGTTATGTGTTATATGATAACCAGCAGACATACGTTCCTCTCTGTAAGGAGGTCGATTTTATCCGCAATTACATCGAACTGATGCGCATCCGTCTGTCCGCCAACGTGCAAATGATTACTAAATTCGATATTCAGCCCGACAGTCAGACGCTCATTGCCCCGCTTATCTTTATCTCTTTGATAGAGAACGCTTTCAAGCATGGCATCTCCCCTACTGAATCGAGTTTCATCAGTATTCATATTTTGGAGAATGATAAGGAAGTGATTTGTGAAATCCGCAATAGTAATCATCCTAAGACAGTGGAGGATAAGAGTGGATCGGGCGTGGGATTGGAACAAGTCAGCCGTCGGTTGGAGATACTTTATCCCGGAGCTTATACGTGGTTGAAAGGCGTCTCAAAAGACGAAAAGGTATACGAATCGAGATTGAGTATCAAGATTAGAGAGTAGAAAGAAAAACGTTCAGTATAAAATGTCAAGTACCAATGTTTAGTATAAAGCGTCAAGTACAAGATTTTGGATATAAAACTTTAGATATAAAATAGTATGATGTTACGTTGTGCAATCGTTGACGATGAGCCTTTAGCTCTTAGCTTGTTAGAGAGTTATGTGAGTAAGACTCCGTTCCTGCAACTTGCAGGAAAGTATTCCAGTGCGGTTCAGGCGATGAAAGAATTGCCGGGCGAAGAGGTCGACCTCCTGTTTCTGGACATTCAGATGCCGGAGCTTAACGGTCTGGAGTTCTCGAAGATGGTAGATCCGCATACCCGTATTGTGTTTACCACCGCTTTCGGACAGTATGCCATCGACGGTTATCGTGTCAACGCACTCGATTACCTGCTGAAACCAATCTCATACGTTGATTTCCTGCAAGCTGCCAACAAAGCTCTCCAATGGTTCGAACTCGTGCAGAAACCGGAAGAGATAGACAGTATCTTTGTGAAAAGTGACTACAAACTGGTACAAGTGGACTTGAAGAAAATCATGTATATCGAAGGACTGAAAGATTACATCAAAATATATACGGAAGACGCTCCCAAACCTATCCTGTCACTGATGAGTATGAAAGCCATGGAAGAGCTCTTGCCATCCAGTCGTTTCATACGTGTGCACCGCTCCTTCATCGTACAGAAAGATAAAATACGTGTGATTGACCGCGGACGTATCGTGTTTGACAAGACATATATTCCTATCAGCGATAGTTACAAGCAAGTTTTTCAGACTTTTCTTGACGAAAGGAGCTGATTATTCATTATTTTATCGGTAAAAAAGTGATTTTTGTCGATTATAGTTTGCCAAAATCCGTTTTATATCTACCTTTGCAAAGAACAGAAAGGGATTGTGAAATTCCAAGAATAGAATAGTTTAGTTAAGTCTAGTTTAGTTTTTGTGTTGATCGGAAGCCTGCGAGCGAGCATGAGCTTCCGATTTTTTATTTTATTGATATACAAAATATTAAAAGCACAATCGAACTATTTTTCCTATCAATTAGTAGTCTATAATAGAGAGCAAAAACGTCACTTTTGACGCTATAAAATGGTCGGATTATGGTCGGAAAATTCCCGGATTAGAATCTGATTATAAGTAAATTACAATAGGATGTTAAAAAAATAATGGTCGAAAACGCCATTTTTACCCTAAAAACACAAATTATGGCTACATTAACATTGGTAATAGTTCCCGCAAAAAGGTTATCAGACGGGACACACAAAATAAGAATTCGAGTCGCACACAACTCTGAAACGAGATTCATCACCACGGATATAGTGGTAAGGGAAAACGAGTTTAAGAACGGTAAAATAGTACACCGTCCAGACAAGGATTTTCTCAATACAAAATTACAACAGCTATACAACCTTTATTTCAAACGATACATGGAACTGGACTACCCTGATTCACTCACGTGCACGCAATTAGTCAAAATGATAACTAACCCGTTAAACGGAGAAAAGCATCGTAAGTTCGAGGATATCGTGGATGAATATCTGTCCCAAATAGATGAAGAAGAACGTACCAAGACATACAAACTCTATCGGCTGGCCACAAACAAGTTTATGCAATTCATCGGGAACGGTTCTCTCATGGAACATATTACCCCTATCAGAATGAACCAGTACATATCATGGCTCAAAAAGACAAAGCTGTCAAGCACCACAATCAACATCTACATAACCCTGCTAAAGGTTATCATTAACTATGCTATAAAGATGAGATACGTCACCTACGATATCGACCCTTTCATCACAGCCAGAATTCCATCAGCCCAAAAGAGGGAAACGCAAATCACCGTCGAAGAACTCAAGACAATCAGGGACGCCAATTTAGAGCATTACAATCTCAACGTCACACGGGACATTTTCATGCTTACTTATTATCTTGCCGGCATGAACCTAGTAGACATACTAGCATACGATTTCCGGACGGATGAAATAAACTACATCCGAAAAAAGACCAAAAACACCAAAGAGGGGGACTCCCTGATTTCCTTTTCCATTCCCGAAGAAGCAAAGCCCATTATAAAAAAGTATATGAAAAAGAATACAGGGAAAATCATATTCGGGAAATACAAGAACTATACCTCCTGCTATAACCTGCTGGCCAGGAAAATCAGTCAATTAGGCAAGGTGGCAGGAATCAGGCATAAATTCACCCTATATTCAGCCCGCAAATCTTTCGTCCAACATGGATATGACCTGGGAATTCCTCTTAGTACACTGGAATACTGTATCGGGCAATCAATGAAAGAAGATAGACCAATCTTCAACTATGTCACAATAATGAGAAAACACGCTGATAAAGCAATCAGGGAAATACTTGACAACTTGAAAAATGAATAATCACATATAAAATAAATCACTAAGAATTTGCATAATAACCAAATGCTTATTATCTTTGTAGTGTCAAATAAGAGTTCTTAATTTTAATGTTTAACTGATGAAAGATGAAGAAAAAAAAGAATTAGAACAAGAGTATGAGAATTTAAAACTTCTCGCTTCATTTCACGAGGCCTATGGGGTTCCTGAAAATGCCAAAGAACGGGAAGCGCTTATAAATGACATACTCGATCGGATGAACGAAATCCAAGAGAAATTAAAAAAGTTGTAATTAACATCCCTCCCTTCGGGGAGGGACAAACATTAAAAGCTATGATAGATTGGAATGATTGCCTGCCAACAAAAGAAATGCAGGCTGACTTTGAAAGATTCAAAGAACTAAAAACCACAGAAGAAAAAGAAGCTTTCAAAAAGGAAATGCAGGATAAATATAATAAGCTACCGGAAGCCCAAAAGGAAGCCTACAAAAAAGCATCTGAAGCTGGGCTAAAAGCAACAGTAAATGCCTGCAATGATTATATAGAAAGAGCGGAAGAAGCCATATTACGTGATAAACTTGGAGAATTGCCCGAAGCAATCTCATTCAGTTATATTGCAAAGAAATATTTTGGTAAAAGTAGAAACTGGCTATATCAGCGTATTAATGGGAATATAGTCAACGGGAAAAAGGCTCGCTTTACTGACAATGAACTCAAAACGTTCCTGAACGCTTTGAACGATGTTAGCGAAATGATTCATCAGACATCATTAAAAATCAGTTAAGCTCTTATTTGACACCATCCCTGCATTGAGCCGATGCAGGGATTTTTATTGTCTAATCGAAAAATAATTGTATCTTTGCAACATCAAGATAATACGGACATAATTCGGATTATTTTGGTTTGACTTTGGTGAGGGGGTGGTTCCCCTCACTTTTTTATTTCTACCGAACATTCTATAGTATATTATTTTCTGAAAGAATCACATTGTACAATTTTTCCAACAAACCACTAGAGATATATTCGTTTTTGTTTGCCTTTTGAAACAAGACTGGTGGAAAATGTATATATTCCATTCGGCGGGATACAGATTCATCATTTATCCCCTCTTTCAATCGCACATCTTTCAACTCAAGGTTATTGAACAAATCGGCATTCAAGTATAACCTTCGTGTCTCAATTGTTGATAATGAACTAAATGAGTTAAAAAACAACAACACAAGTTCATACTTTGACAGTTGCGCTCGAAATATATTCGAATATTTTAGAGGCGAAGTGAATTCCGAAGTCATTTCCAAAATATAATAAGCATTCCTAAAATATGTGCCAAGTTGATTTTTATATGGGGCAAAACAATGATCAGCGGCTTTAGCACAAGCTTCAGCTATGGGCTTGAAATTATTCTGTTCAAAATAGATCTTAATCGCATTTAAACAGAGGTAATCATAGGTGTTTATATGTACAGGATAAATATTAATCTTTCCTTTATGTATTCCAAATTCATGCTCTGAATAAATGTTGTTAATAGCAGTATTCAATTGACCATACATAAGCATCCATTGCTCTTTAGACATACTCTGGGGAATAATCCTCCTTACAAATTCCTCTTTGGAAAAATTCTCAGGAATACCTCTTCTGATTTCCAAATAGAAAGTATGATATAACTCTACATAAATCTGTCGATAAGTTTTTTCTGGTGTACAAAACTCATTATAAGGAGTTATTTTCCATTCACATTGTTTTTCATCATATACCCAATCTATTCTTTTCACTTGCAAAGCATCCCGATATGAAATGAAAATCCTAAGCAATTCAAAAAAGACTGCTCTATCCTCACTATTCAAGAATTGCTGTTTATTCTGTCTTAATGTAAATAAAACTCCGACGAATGCTATTAATCCGGCAATCGCTCCTAATAGACTTCCAAACTCACCCCAGTCGGTCTGTTTATCCGCAAACTTACCTTTGGTCTGAATAAAATAGAAAGCTAAAATGACTATTATAATTAATATGAGGATGACAGTTCCCCAAACGAGCCAACCTTTTACATTTCTTTTCATTCTTATCATAAATCAAAATCTAATAAGTTTTAAAACAATATTATCAATTCAAATATAATCATGATTTTGATAAATAAAAAATATTTCCAGAAATAATAGATTCCAAAGGTACTAAAGTTTGTTCCTATTTATCACAGCAAACAATATAATACAAGTGCTCACCAATTATAGCTATACTTGACTTAAAAGAAAAGTTCTCACTTTTTTATTTTCCCGACCGAACTTTTCAATTATATATTAGTACTATCTTATGTAACCCTTCTGGAGAGTTTGTTGATTCGTGTGTTGTTGATTGGAAGGATTACAAAAACAAGAGGTAGCTTATTGGGCTACCTCTTCTAATCCTATTCATCAGGTGTTATTATAGGAATATCTCCTTTAAAAAACTGTGGCGGTATTGTTAAAGTCCCTACTACATTCCCCAAATTTGCAGTAAAAGTTGTAATAAAGGAACGAATATAAGGGAACATAATTGCAGGTGCATTAGCTGTCAGAAATTTCGCTTTAATATCCTCTGTTATATCCTCACTAAGTTTAAATTTACCTATAGCACGCAATGATAATAAAAAATAATTCTCATTGGAAACAGTAACTTCCATTACAATACTAAAAGTATCTCTTTTTTTCTTATTAAGAAAAACAGTAGGCTCACATTCTATCTCGACATCCATTTGTCTCCCTCTAGGAGCCTTGGCCTCAAATGTGACATTTACAATATCGACGCCATGAAAAGAGAGTTTTGGTTGAGTATTGACTTCCATTATGATGCGTTTAATAAATCTTCAGTTAAAGAAATATGGTTATGCATATTGCTATTATATCTTTCCTTATTTTCAATTACTTTTACGGAAAATTCAGAAGATACAATTTCCATTTGTGTATAATTACAGATTTCACCGACAAAATTGGATAACGCTTTTGCTTTTCTTTTCATAATCCAATCAGTCAAGCTTTCTGTAGTCTCATTTTCAAGAGCTTTATCAAGCTTCTGCTCTAACTTATTCAAGTCTAACATAATAACATTGTTCTTTAGTTAGCATTATACTCATCCTTAAATATAAAATCTGTTATACAGGACAATTTATAAACTACTGCCTGGATTCTTTTTCTATAAGGATATTTATTTATCAAAATAGAATCCCCTGTGGGTAAATCTTGAAAGATTATCCCATCTAATTCCTCTGTCCACTTAGCTTTCTCATTTATATACTCACAAACATCTTCTACTGTTGCTTTGATACCTGTCTTTTTCCAAATACGTTCTCCAACCTTGTCTATTTGTGACCGATAAAAATTATAATGTTCCTCATTAAAAACTGTATTCAGAAAATTCTCAGTTTCAATGTTTGCTTTATATATTTCAAAAGCACCTGTGCGCTTTTTGGAATTATATCCCCACGATACAGCATCAGTTTCTTCATCCCAAAAATAGTAACCACTACCTAACCAAGCATCATTCCTACTACAAATAGCAGGTCCTGATAACCTGAATCTTCTTTTCTCTTGGGTATGATACATTAAACGTTTCAAATCAATGATTTGTTTTTGCACCAGGCTTATATTAATATTTATTTTTTAGCTTTATCGCTACGTTGCGACAAAGCTAAACATTTAATTTTAAAGAAACAAATTTCATTTTTCAAGGAAATTTTGTATAAAACTTATACGTGTGGATGATTGATTGATTGATTGATGAACTAAAATTGCAATAAAACACTACTAATCAGCGATATACACAACTAATTTATCTCAATAAATGAATGATATATTCATCTTGTTACTGGGGTAATGTTAATACATTTTTAACACAATAACTTCGTAATCATCATTAATATTGATATATTGTTGACACAAATGAGTTATCAAATATCAATACACTTGTAATTTTGCCTAAATATCTATTTGAAGGCTACATTACTTCATTTTTAACCCATATATTATCCAATTGATAATGCCCAATAGAATTACTCCAATATAAATCTTATCTTTATGAAGCTTCCACCATGATAGCTCAACAACCTTCTCTCTTTGATTTAGTAAAGCATTCACCTTATTACTTATAGTATCAAGTCGATTCGAAAATTGTTGCAAGGTAATAGATAATGTTTCATAAACTTCGGTCCGTTCTTGCTCCTGTTTAGAGGCGGTGGTAGTACTTTCTTTGACTGGATACTGTTTTCCGGTTGAATCCGGAAGCGACAAGTAAACTGTTTTATTCTCAAATTTCAGCTCACTCAACTTGTCAGTAGTAATTTTCGTCTGCTTATTCACATCCAGCCGTAGTGATTCAATTAAGTTTCGCAAATACAAGAAATCCCCTGAATAGTCAATCTGCTTTTGTGACTCAATGTTATGAGAAGTTTTGCAAGAAGTAAACCATATTCCTGACATCAGGAACATGGTTATATAGATTAGCATTTTCATACTTTCAGATATTTACAAATACCTTTCACATGAAGAGAGACAATAGTCCGTTTACCTTCTTCTGACAGCAGGAAATCCACATCTTCTTTGTTATCCTGAAACAGATTCTCCGTCAGAACAGCCGGACACTTCGTATGCTTCAAGATATAAAAACTACTCTCCTTATCTGGATCACCGTCTGCCATATCCTTCCGTATCTTCATTCCAGGCAAGTATTCTTCAGCAGCCCCATACAGATAGTCAGCTAACTTATCGGCTTTTGTCTGCCCCACGCTAGTCCATGCCTCCCAACCACGTGCCTGCATCCAATTTGAGCCATTACCGGCTGCATTACAATGAATAGAAATAAGAATTGCTTCAAAAGTCTTATATTCATTCACCCGCCTACAACGTTCTGACAAAGGAACATCTATTTCCTCTTTCACGACCAGTTCCGCATCAATACCTAATTTACGCAATTCAAATACTACACGCCCAGCAATTTCACGGGTATAGGAGTATTCCCTTAACCTGCCATCTGGAGAACACTTACCCGGAGTATTACTACCGTGACCGTTATCAATCAATATTTTCATATCTTTCCTCTTTATCTAGTTCGTTTTCGATTCTATCAATAATTCCTTGTACATGTGTAGGCGTAGCCCGCTTAAATTCAAAACGTATTACATGGTAAATTATACGAAACCCTTTGTTTCTAGGATAAGCAATAATCAGATTCTTAAATGCGTTCTGAAGATATACATAAGAAAATACATACGTAATAGTCTTAATAACTAACAATGAGTTCTCACCGTCTCCTATCAAGCTCATAAAGGAGAAGACTACTTCAATGATTATAAGATAGAGAAGAAGTTCAACCAAGGCATTTTTAAACTTATCCCACTTAAAGTTTTTACAACGTATAATTGAAACACCATCAGCCCTCATTCCGCACCAAATATTAAATCCAAACATTATAACTAATGCTATAAGAAAACCTTTAGTCGGCGTTAAATAAGCAAGAAGAGAACTGAACATCGAAACGAAAATAATTCGTATCTGGTCTACATTAAATAGCTCATATAACCATCTCATAATATTAATCATAAAGTTACTACCAATATTGAAAACACAGTAATCAGCCCAGGAAGCAAAACAGTAGCTAATGCGTCAAGCCAATCAAAGATGAACCCGCACTTTTTCTGAATGTACTCAACCACTATTGCGGCAATGGCGGTTGTCGTTAAAGAAACAATAGCAGATTTACAGAAATCAATGCCTAATAGAAGGAAACAGAAAACAAGCATTACAACAAAGACGAACATCCCGGCTTTGGCGTGTGCCGGTCGGTTAGATTGCAAAATCCAATCATACAATACTTTTATACCCATACTCATAGCGTTTAATTATTAATAAAATATTCTGTATGGAACAAATGTATTGAGTATAATAACGAGTTTTACAAAAATGGAAAATCTTGGAAATCGATTCTATGATAAATATCTATAAAACAAGACATTATAATTTTCACTTTTTCCATAAATAAAAAAGGGATGCTTGAAAAGCACCCCTAAAACGACCAACAGATTGAACTATTAATCCGTAAACATATACACGGAAAGGTCAACCTTTTCTATTTCGTCAGAAATCGTATCTCCATACATTGTTAGACACACCCGATAACGGTCAATACTTCTTTGAATCTGTTGCAAGGTAGGTTTCTCGGGATATTCCGAACTGGCAAAAGTTACCAGTTCCTCACCATTCTCACTGGTACCAACCACCCGGAAGTGATGACGTACAATCCAGGTTCCGTCCGGCTGTTGCTCGATAGGCTTAGCAATCCCACGCGGTAAGATATTTTTTTGATCCATGTTTTTTGATATGTTTAATTAGTTGTTTTCTATGGTTATATTTATTCTTCAATACAAACTTTTCAAAATGTCCTTCGATATAAATATATTCCCACCATTCAGGAAGTAACATCGCTGCAATTTTACGACGGATATTGTACGTTGCAAAGTGTTTCATCAGGCCATAATAAGAGTTCATCGTACTCACAAACTTCTCAACATACGCTTCTGCAAATCCATTTTCAGCTATTCTATTAAATTTCCTGACAGCGTTATATGTGTTACCAACCACCCTGTTAGATACATAAATTCTACCCGGCAAAATGAACGCCCCAACAAACAAGACTCCTTTCTTATAATGCTGAAGATACAGTTTGCGTGGATGCAACCGTAAAAGGAGTTGTTCTTTCAGGAAACCATCAAGAAGATGGACTTTGGACAATATTTCTTCCGGTGATTTCACTACGATACAAAAGTCATCAACAAAGCGTACATAATACATGAATCCCAATATTTCCATCACGAAATAATCATATACAGACGCCAGAAAGTTGGCTATGAGTTGTGACGGCAGGTTCCCGATAGCCACTCCTCTGTCAGGATCATTATGAAACAGACTTTTATTACTGGGAAGTCTGTCCCACATGGAGACGGGAGAGCGTCTGATACACTTATTTTGTGGACAATGAAAGATAGTAACGGCTAGAAGGTAAAGCAAACATTCAATATCATCGCCTTTATAATTGTCCCTTACGAATATGTTCAGCATCTCCCATACCAACGATTTCGAGATAGACATGAAGAAACTGAACAGGTCATCTTTGAAAATGTACGCATCGGCAATATAATTCTCACTGACCTCGACTATCATGTTATTCAGATAGTGCACGGCAGACAAGCATCCCTCACCTTTCCGGCAGTTCTTGGAGACGTTTCCTTGTTCCCGGAAGCGTTCCTCTAAGATCGGCTCGATACGAAGAGCGATCCAGTGATGGACAACGCGATCAATGAAAGCGGCGGCAAAGACTTCCCGATATACAGGGTAAGTCCGTATGAATACTTTTGAAAAGTCCGGTACATATTCACCGTAAATAATAGAATACCATAGCCGCACCAATGCGGACTGATAATCATTATAGAACTCAACACAATCCGTACTCGTTCTTTTCTGTCTGGCACAATCTTCGGATGCTTCGAAAATACTGCTAAGAAGTATGTCATAGATTATATTACCTGTTGCGGCGAGGGGACGAACCCGGTTCGCGTTCTGGCGGTTGTTCGTGTTGACGTTGCCGTTGTTGAAGTTCACGTTCCAACTGCTGGAAGCCGTTGCATCCGCTATCTTAGTCTTTCCCGGCTCATCACCGGGGGGATGCCCAATAAATAATTCTAATTGCTCACTCATAATCCCCTTGGCGATTATGACTCCGGCTTTGCGACTTGTTGCGATCCGTTAGCTTTTTGCCGTTGGAGATCTGCAACCGTTTTTTTGTACCAACCGGTACTTTGCTTACCGATGCTCTCTGCAAGCAGACAGATTTCGGCAGTTTGAGTCAGGCTGGTCAAATGTCGTTCTTCACACACTCTTAGCAGTAATTTCAATGCATCAAACTCACACAAAAACTTCATCAGATAATCTGCACGGTGCTCAAGGTTCATATCTGTATTTGCATAACGGATATATTCGCAACAATGGACGGCAAGCATCATCAACTCCGTACCAAATTCATACCGGAACGCCTTGGGGAATTGTTGCCGGGCATCAATGATAAGATTCAGAAGCTTATACATCGAATTTGATATAGGAAGGTCTTGTGTAAGTGCCATGTTAATTTTTTAATATTTTAATGTATGTATTAGAGGGCGCAAAGTTAATAACTGTAAAGTAATTAACACAATTTTAGCTCAAAAAAGTGAAACTGAAAAGCCCCTACCGGGGCTTTTATTTAGCTAACTCTCTAAGGGATAAAGAATTAAAGAGATAAAGTGTTTATTGCGGCGAGGGGACGAACCCGGTTCGCGCTCTGGCGGTAGGTCGTGTGGACGTTGCCGCCGGTGAAGTGCACGTTCCAACTGCTGGAAGCGTCCCATTCGGTACTAGACCAATACCAGTCATTTGTAAATATATTTTGATTACCAAACATAGAAGTTATGAGCTCATTGATTTCGGTTTTATACTTGGCCATAAGCATAAGTTCGCCCAGTGCGGGCAGGTTCCACACGGTTGTATCTTCAATTCCGTCAGATTCAAGCGTACAGGCTTTATAGGCTCTGGCAGCTTCGGCGGCAGGGGCGCCGACAGTTCCCTGGGTGTCCTTGACGCCTGCGAGGGTTTCAAGGATTACATCGGTATTTTCCTTTCCGTCGAAGGTATCATAGAGTCCTTGGTTACCATTGCCGTAGTTTTTCAGGCCGCGTAGGTCGGTACCGTAGCCGCCCCATTTGAACGTTTTATTGCCGCCTGCGTCAACGCAGTCGCTTTTGGCGATAATGAACTGGTGGCATTCGGCGCGAAGTCGGATGCCGATACGGATATACTTGGAGCGATTATTCGCGCTCATGGAGTTCCATTCGGAAGCCGTGAAAAAGACTTGTTCACCGTCTTCAATCCGAAGCGTAGCCAAAGAAAGGTCAAGAAGCGTACCTGACCATTGCATATATTTGGCGATGTCGCTTGCGGGGGTGTTTTCATTCACGGTTGTAAAACCTATTGATTTTAAGGCTTCTATCTGGTCTTGTTTATTCAAGCGCAGAAGCATGGCGTTGGCGATATTTTTATCCATTTTATTGTATAATATTAAGTTAATACTATTCGGAAGCAACAGCTCTCACATGAAGAAGGGCTGAATTTTTGTTTTGATTCGTAATACGCCCGGTATTCAGTTCGAACGCCCAGGCGGAGTTAGTATCCCAAATTGTTGATGACCAGTAGTATTTATCAGTCATCAGCATACTGTCACTACTCCAAAAGGTACGCATCATCTCATTGATTTTATCCCGGTAGCGGTACATCAGAAGCATTTGGCCAGATGAAGGAAGGAACCAGTTGGATTCATCCTCGATACCGTCACTTTCCAAAGTGTAGGCACGGTATGCACGGGCGGCTTCGGCAGCCGGCGCACCGATTACACCGCTATTGTTTTGGTCTTTCAGGCCAGTGATAATCAGGTCGGTATCTTCCTCACCCGTGAAGCAGCCGTACATGGCACCCAGTCCTTTTTGGTTCAGGCCGTCTATGGCTTTACCCTGACCGCCCCAATAGAAGGTAGTAGTCATATCGGCATTATAGCACTCCTGGGCGGCGATTACGAAGGAGTGTCCATGGGCACGGATACGAAGCCCGCGTTTGATATACAGTTGCTTATTAGCGAGCGTAAGGGAGTTCCATTCGGCAGCAGTAAAGTATGCCTTGGAGTTATCCGAAATACGATTACAGGCAAGATGCAGATCAAGCAGACCGGCGGCCCACTTGATACGTTGTCCAAATTCAGATGCGCGGGAATTCTCGGTGACATCCGAGAAGCCCACGGCGTTCAGTGCTGCCACTTGTGCCTGTTTATTCAAGCGAAGCAGCGTTGCGCTTTGTTCATTCGTCATAGTTACTTGTTGATTAAATCATTAATATCCATATTGTCTTCAGCGAAGCGTTCGAGATATTCTTCGTAGGTTTCGCCGTTATAATATTCAAGGACTTCATTGATGTTGTCCAGCGTTACGTTATCGTAGTACGGTTCTCCGCCATAAGACTCATTATTGAACCAGTTGATCAGGTCGATGTAGGCATCTATGACGGTAAGGATGACAAGGCCGTCGATACCGGATTCAAGGGATTCGATTTCATCCGTTTCACGGATAACTGTCAGTTCATACGTGCCGTTGACTACCGGTTTATCCTGTCTGTTGCCGTCCTCATCCATTCCGGCAACTCCATATTCGAGAATGGCAAGAAGCTCGGAGCCGTCAGCCTTCAGTGTCATGTTCGAGATACGGAGCATGGAAAGTTTACGGGATGCCGTTTGTGAAGCGAGGACGTCACGGAGCATCTGAATGGCGTCAAGTTTAGGCGACGTTTCAAGACGCAGGCGTTGGACGTTCGGCATGGATTCTATTTGCAGGCCGGACGGGGCGGAAAGACCTGTATAGGTCAGTTCAGGAAGACCGACAAAACGGAGGCTTGTCATTGTTGCTGGAAGAGAGATGTCATTAATCGGAGAAGTCTCTGCAAGAGTGATGTTCTCCAGTTTGCTACCGGACGCATTGATATGGGCGATACGTGGGCATTTGTCGGTGACGAGCGTAGCGATTTGTGTGTTCCGGATATCGAGTGATACGAGGAAGGGCATTTCGCCGCAGTTCAGCGAGGTAAGCGGTGCGTAAGAACCGATGGATTGTTCTGTATGGGTGTCAGAGCCCAAGATAAGGGTTTCCACAAGTTGCATGGCGGAGAAGCTCACCGTACTTGACAGGGAGATTTCAGACAGGTCGAGCAGCTTCATGCGGTCAGCCTGATAGATATACAGCAAGGCGCCTTCCTCATGTGAGAAGTTGGTGAATACATATTCTTCGCCCGCTTCAAGGAAGCAGCTTTCGGAAAGGTTGCCGCTAGCGTCATTGCCGACACCGAAGTAACCGTTTTTAGCAGCGACAATCCGGATGGTGGCGTTTGATTTGGAAGATACGCGCCCGGAAATTACACCGCTGAAGAAATCACCGGTTTGGAAATAGCCGTCACGAATACGCCAACGTCTTTCGATGAAAGACGGAAGGGCGGTAAGTCCAAGACCTTGCAGGGCATAGAAGTAAATAGCATCAGAGGTGGCGGTATAGGAGATGTATTTCCGTTCACCGTCGTAAGAACTAACCAGTTTCTGCCATTTTTTGAGCCGTTTGTCAATGAAGAAATGCGTAGCTCCTTCGGGTGAGAACGGGTGCAGGGTGACGCCGTCAATGGTCGCCTGAACGTTACGCATGGCGGCGGCAACGGTACGCAGGGAGAGTTCCGTACCGGATGAGTCAGTCCACACTACTTGCTGGAGATAGATGTTATTAAACAGAACGGAGCCGTAGCCAGCATAAGGGTTAGTGAATGTTTCATCGCTCGTCCGGTTGGGGTCCACCTCGGCGTCAACCGTGCAACCACCGTCGTTGTCCTTGCTATTGAGCGTATCACAGTCATAGATTTTATTCAGGTACATGCGCATGGCATCCTCGGAGCTGTACACACCGTCTGTTACGGAAGCATACTCTTCCAAGAACCACATCGGCTGCATATTCTTGGCGCGTTGGTCAGTGGCGGCAAGGTAGTCGGTGAAGATGTCATAACTCAAGACACTTTCTGGGCAGGCGTATTTATACAGGTTTTCCTTCCATGTTCTTTGCCAGTTCCCGCCTTTGGAGTAATCGCAGGAATCACAGAAGCGCAACCATCGGTAGAGGTTATACGGCACTTTCTTACCCAAAGCGTAATCAATGGCGAGCTGGTCATCATCGACAAGCGATTCAAAGTAGTAAGTCCATGCCGGGAAGGTATCAGCAGAGATAGTTCCGTTATCCACGAGTTTTTGAACCCATGAGGACTTGTCCGTTTTCATGGCCATCATATCCTGAACAGAACCGACGCCCTGAAACCAGTCCATACCTTGGTAGTTAAGAAGTTCGAAGCCTTCAACCGGATTCAGGATGTCACCGGTGACATTCCATTTGCCGTTTTCATACTTCATGGAACCGGACTGCTTTTTCCAGACACCATCCTGGTACCTCATTATCCGGTATGAGCTGCCACAATACAGGGAAAGCAGGTACACACTGTCCGTATCGAGGCCGTCAGTCTGTTTGAAGCGTATCTCAATTGCGTCTAAAGTTTCGTCAGGAGTACCGAAGAACTCTATGAAGTCACCATAATTCAGGCAACCTTTGTTATAGCCGGGGGTATCTTTGAAGCCGAGGGCAAACTGTTCCCCTTTGTCTTCTTTCCAGTTGCCTTTGGCATGGAAATAGACGTTTTGCAGGCTGTCATCCTTACACCGATAGGTGGCTACCGGGTGATTGGCGGTAGAGTGGTTCATCTGCAAATCTTCGATATGCAAGTCACCGCTGTCAAATGTTCCGTCAAATGCACGTTGGACAGGTGTCATATAGTTACCACCCAAGGCACGGTATGTAACGTTCATCATTTCACAGGCGCCGCAGTCGTTCGCATTGCCGGAATCGGAGTAATCGACTTTTACGGTAATGACATCGACCGGGATTGTATTATCACCGACCTGTACTTTGTTGATGGCAGCCAAGGCTATTGCACGGCGTCCTTCCTCCGTCGTATCGTCCGGATTAAGTAATATGATTCGAGTGTCCTTGTTTTTGCCTTTGCTCTTGGCGAGGTAGTAGCGTTTATTCTTTACCGGGCGTTTGGCAGAGGTGGTTCCCTGGTTGCGGGTTTGGACACTCACGGCCTTGAAGTTACGCCACGGGCGTTCGGGGTCAAAGTAATAGAGCGTGATGTATATCTTCGTACTGGTGGAAGTGGTGCCGTCCAGTGCTTCTATATCGGAGCCTTCATAGGGGCATTCGACAATGTAAGGCATACCGCGTGAATAGATTTCGGCAGCCGACGGGCGGCTTTGGGTACTACCCTCGGCTGTCTGGCTTTTAAGGATGTCCTCAAAGGCGTATTCCTTCACCATTACCTCTGTATCGGTCAGACGGACAAGGTAGTTCTTGAACGCCTGTGCCCATTCCATATAGGAGTTCCAGGCCATCATGTAATAAAGATACAAATCACCCAGTTTGCCATCCATCGTTATATACTTGGTCTGAATCAGGGAGCCGCCGCCCGGAACATAACCAAGGCAGGCGACTTCCTCACCGCTGAGGAAGAGTTTCATCATGGAATACCGTGTGCCGTCACGTTCAACGTAGTTGCTTGCAGGTTCAACAACCACGGCTACGGTTATCTTTTCACCCTGTCGATAGGCGCGTTCTTCACGACGGGAAACGCCATTGTTACAGAAGATGCCGACCACCCGGCCGGTGACATAGAAGCCGGCACCGGACGTTTCGTCATAGCAGCTAAGGAGCAGGGCATCATCATCGGTCACGTTCTTGGAAGCGAAAGCGAACTGGATGGCGGCACCGTTGGATTCGATGGACGAGCCGGCAAACGGGGCATGGTTTAATGACACGCCCACATTCTCGGCTACGCGAAGGCAGTTCTCACCCAAGAATGTGCCAAAACCGTTGGTAGTCCAGTTGGCACCGTCCACTTTCATTTCATAATTACCGCTGACAATGCTATGGTCAGTTTCCTGATTGGTACGGGATGAGAAGTCAAAGTTATAGATGGCGCCTTCTTTTATGGCGGCGTCAATGGCGGAACCGCTAACTGTCACCCGGACAGGTTCGCTAGTCACGTCCTTGCATACGGCAGTATAGTTGACCGTATCGGTGCCGTCAGCCTTGTAGCCCTGCAGTTGTTGTTTGACCTGATAGGTTTTGTTACGACTGGCAGCAATTTGTGTTACCTGCACGTTATTGGCTTTCACGCTGACGGGTGAAGTCATTTCCAACGGGTCATAACAGGCAACATCAAGTTCTACGGTTTCGTACAGTCGGACTACTCCACCGTTTTTATCATCGTATCTCAAGGCGACAAGAGGTGTGGAACTATTCGGGTCAATTACCATGACAGCCGTGTAGATGACATTTCCTTTCACTCCGGATGCGACATCCGTTCCTTGGATGCGCAAGGGATAGGTACCGTGTTCTAGGCCGAGGGAAGCAGGGCGGATTACAACGGAGTGCGAGTAGTTGTCATTTACAACGGTGGTAGACAGGGATTGCCATTCACCATTAATCTTGATGTCAACCTGGGCACTGATACCTTTATCAGAGGTGTTGTTTCCGAACTTATAGAGTGGAAGGCTGAAACTTTCAGTTGTCGGAGTAAGCAGAGTTTCAGGGGTATAGTTGAGCACCTGCACACAGGTACAGGTAATATCAACAGCTGTTACATTGACATTCTTGGAACCGGTGTTGCCGCTTTCGTCAGTGGCTATCAGCTTGAATTTCCGAGTACCGGCAGCCGTAAAGTATGTGGTGAAGTCCAGTTCAAAGGAGAAGTCCTTCATGTCACCGGAAGATGCTTCGTTGACGGTTTCAGTCCAGACGGTAAGCCCGCTTTCACGGTCTACGAGTTCCAGTTTCTCAATCAGGTTGTCAGAGGATTCGACACCGTTCGAGGTCACGGAACGAATGGCGGCAAAGGTTCGTAGCGTGGAGCCGTAAGAGCCATAGACAGGTGTCGACTGGAAAGCAATGGCAACAATGGTACCACCAGTTTGACCGCCGCCACCCGTGCCGATAGCGAACTGCACTTCATCGCCAAGGGTTTCACCGGCAGCGTTCTTCATCTGAAGTTTTACAATGCCTTCTGTTTCCACGTTTACGTCGAGGTTAGCCGGAACATAGGCATAGGCGCCACCAGTTGAAAAGGCGTCCTTTCCCCCTTCCGCCGGTTCATCGGAAGTTTCAAAAACGGAACCGCCACCACCATTCCCGAAGGGTTTCCAAAGAGAAGGGGTCGCAAAATCGGACACAGCACCCTGGAACTGCCGGGTTTCCATTTCATACTCGCCTGTTTTGTAAGTAATGATGAGACCCGTTCGCTCATATTTGACGCCAGATTCCTGTTGATAGGAGACAATGGCGGCAATAGCGGTTTCAAGGGTATAGTAGCCGTCTTTCAATGGGCGGATCTCATCAACAATGACGATGGGGTGTGTTACATCGTCAGCGGGCGTGCCGCTCTTCATATCCTCAAGGGCTTGCTTATCCTCGGCGGACAAAAGGCCGGCTTGTTCAAGGGTAGCAGAAGGCAGACGGAAGCTGTCATCCGTTTCTTTACCGGTTGTTTTGGACACTTTCTTAAAATACACATCGAGATAGGAAGCGTCAGACAGGACGGAGAAAGAACCCGGTTTGATTATATCGGAAGGGATATTTTTCATTGTATCTTCCAAAGACTTTCCACGGTTGCCGGGGAAAGCTTCTTCTTCACCTTCCCCAAGAGACAACGGTTCAGGCAGACATTCAGAAGGAACTTTACTTTCTTCGTTCAAAGGAGCGATACCGTTCGCTTTTCCTATCCTTTCCTCAAAGTCATTTATTACAGAAGTCCATTTGCCCCATGCAACACTCTCATTGGAAACAATACCTATTCGTGAGATTGTACAAACTGTACCTAAATATACACCTTCGGCATTGTCTGACATGGTAGCCAGTTGTATACACGAAGTGAATGATTGACAAACCTTATTAAGCTCCAACCGTTCAATTTGTATATTTACAGGAATCTTAGACGAATCAACAGACAAAATACACCGATAATTCCCAATAGAAGAATCCCCGGAATACATTGTTTTTAATTTATCTTTAAAGCTACCAATAGTAGTAAAAGAGCCAATACTTTTAAATGGGTCAGTCAAAGGATTGGATTTATCAGACACTCCTGTTATACGTTTCAATAACTCGGCGTCTCCATCCGATAAATCTTTTGCAATCTTATTGACATTCTCCACTAATGCATCAAAATCACCATTCACCATTTTAGCAATGGTACTTGAAAGTAAATCAATAGATATTTTCCGACCGCCACTAACTTCAACGTACATATCTTTGGATAGCTCTGTTGTATCAGTCAGTTGCTCTATTGTAAGACTGTTTGTCTTCAACGCTTGTAACACAAGGCTAATAATCTGTTGTTTTTCTGTTTCTGTCATAATTCTCTTTTTTAATCATTTTCATATACCCATACAAGCTCAATGGTCATACCAAGATTATCTATGTCGCAATCATAGACATTATCAAGATAAAGTTGGAACTCCTTCAGAGCACCAATATCTCCACCGTTAATACCTTTCAAGACACATACACCATCCCTACTGATTACACTCCCTTCAATGAGGTTAGTATACGAATCTCCTTTATATAGTACAGCACGCAAATTTATCGAACCGTTGTCCAAATCGTTCTTTAGTCTATCCAGTCCATTAACTGTAAGTTTACCGTAACCTCTTCTACCAATATACTTGTTATCTATGTCAGTCGTCTTGATTGCAATCAAATCCCAATATGAATTTTCATCAACACCTGGGTGATGAATACTGTTGACAGTAACCATAGTATCACTATTAATAGAAACTCCAGTATTAGGAATAGCCTTAGTCATATTGATATATGCTCCGACCTCTGCAACCCCACTTTCTGAACCATACTTGATACTACGCATTCCTTCATCATCTGCTATCCTATAAGCACCGCTTTGTACACACCTCATAGCAAGCTGGTTATTCCATTCCAAAACTGGATTCATCGTTCTTACCTTCTGTAACATTTGATTGAACACAAAACTCTTCAATCCCTCTATTTGCTGGTTAAGTTCCGGAACATTACTTTCCTTTCTGGTATATCGAACACCATCAAAGTAGACGTAATTACAGCATAAGACACGATTCAATAATTCAGCAAACCACACAGGGCATCCCATCCCATTTCCAAGCGTGAATAATACTGTTGTATATTCGTGGCTGAATAGCTCAACAATATCCTCATCAGAGGTCACGAACTGCTCATTATCCACACCGAACGTCCATCCGTTATCTTTGAAACCACCAGGAACGCGAAAATCAAAAAAGTATTGCATCCCATCTATCCACCAGACAGCATCAAGACGCTGCTTATTATCTTTCATTGAATACTGAATAAGGCTGGTTTCTGATAACTCACATTCATCGTCCGTAACTTTAAAAATCTCACTCGTATTCCCATTAACTGTTACAGTATAGTATCCACATGGAAGCAATGAAATGTTATAGAAATAAAGAATCTTATCATCATTCATCTTCCATGAGCTTAATGATACAGGTGTAGATATATTACTTAAAAGATTATTAATGTAAACTATAGGCTCCTGCTCTTTGGCTGTCAAAATCAATTCAACAAAAATCCTGTCTGTACGTGCGAATAATTGCACATATTTACTCTTCGCTCCAAATTTATCGGTAGACGGAGAAAAAAACAGTGGGGTAAACGGGCTTATAATCATATTTCTAGGCTTTTGTTATTGAACGGACAAATAAATCATACTTCACTCCCTCTTTTCTCTCAACTGTGCTACTCACCTCTTTGATGTAGCCCTCGTAAACAAGGCCACCTTTTTGAATCTTAATCGTTCCATCATCTGTTTGTGGAATATCCTCATCAAAGGTTGTAAATGAAACATCTCCACAAGTGACCAAATGCTCTTCAAGTATAAAGTCATCAGTTAATTTCACATCATTGACTATAACATTGCTATTCCCATCCGAAGAAGCATAATGAAGAGAATCAGCGAACATGCCAATATACTTAGCATTAGCTTTCAACATAGCTTTCTGCCAATACATAACATTAAACATTGCATCAGGATTTAGAACACCTGCAATCTTCCAATCCGCATTCCTTTCTAGTACATATTCCGCTTTCCCAATAACCTTATTATAAGCGAGCATTGCGCCAACGATAAACACATCATTATCACTTTCGTTATCAGTAGAACTACTTCCCCTTTTCTGTGACACGATTTCCAAGCCATAAGCATCTGCACGATAAGGGCTCACTAACTCTAGTGTATTATCTGTTACTTGCAATCCAGTAGTATATTCAGCAGTAAATCGAAATTCATCACGACCATTCAAGCATTCATAATCAACTTTATCATAACCAACTTTAACTCGTGCATATATCCTAGAACTGTCTACTTTAAATTGAAAATCTGAAATGTTTCTTGATATATTCTTATTACCATTAAAAGTAAATAAGCTGTCACGATGGACAAACTTTACAATATCCCCCTCAATCTTCTGAACAAAGCCAAAACAGGCTTCCATCCAGTCTACAAACTTCGTATATGAGGTATATAATTTAGCAGACAATATCCCACGAATACTTTCGGCAGCCAAAATAAGGCAATTGTCCAACCGATTGTCTACACCGGAAGCTATCTCGCCTTTTATACCCCCTTTACCACCATTCATACTTTTGAGCAAACTATTCAGAACAGTAATAGGTTTTACCACATCTATATTGATAGGTGATGCTATTGAAGTCCATTTAATCTGTAGTGAATATTTAGAAAAATACACCTTTCCAGGTCCGTTAACATTCATATTACCTATCGGATCATGTATGACAAATTGAAGACATTCACCATCTTGAAGATCTATTGCATAAACATCCCGATATTGTTCGGGTCTATAAGTGTCTTTTTCTGTTGTATGTGTATTTCCTGAATAATCGGTATTTATCCAACTCGCAATAGTGCTTGTGGTACCGTTCCCATCAACTTTAGCAAGTGTCAACATTACATCTCCTCTGCCTAAATAAAAGTTGAATTCGGGGGTTATATATACCTTGACTGGTTTATGCGCCCTTAAAAAAGCAGGTACAGAAGTATCTAAAGTCACAGAATTTATTTCTACAGGACTATCTGATTCTGGTAAGTCTTTTTCTACGACTTCCAATGGAAGAGACTGGAATATAGTTTTTCCTGTTATATCTCTTGAGAAATCAACATATTGCCCTCCATCTTCTAAAGAGTATCCACCACATATATAGTTCGCGTAGTAATTAAACGGTAGTCTATCATAATAAAGCTGATATACATCTTTTATCTCATCTACCGAATATTCGTACTGCGTTCCTTTGTTAGCCTTTATGATATTAGCGACACTATCATCTATCGAATTAATAGAAACAGTATTTCCATCATAGGTCAATGAACCGAAATCCAGTCGGCAACTGAAGAATTCTTCATAAGTATGAGAATTAGTTATAGTATAAACAGTGATACTAGCATTAGAAGCCAGGTATTTGCTCAAATACTCCTCCAATATGAGATCATAGGCTTCTCCCACAAACTGGAATTTTGAAGTAAAGGTTCTAGTTATTCCTTCAAGTCCGGAGCGTTTACGGGAAAACTTTATTTCATCCCAATTCTGAATACAAGATTTGGGAATATCATAAGAAATACTATCAACGGTAAGTACATATTTACAAAGCATTTTAACTCCTTTTGAACGTTCACGAGCAAATATATAGAAAAAGCCAACCGGTTTCCCGATTGGCTAAATTCTTGAAAATCATGCTTTGCTAAAATGCAATATAACTATCTGTTTTTCAAAACAATATCTATACCAAGGAATAAAAAGGACTTTTCAATGTCCTACATACTAATCTTTCCCTTTTAAAATGTCATAGAAATGTTCTACAGGTTAAATATGCATTATAAAAACAATTATATTAATGCAGAAACAGTACGTACCCCTTTAAATAGTTTCCCTAGTTCCTTATGTTTAGTAAAACACCAACCATGAACTTTTAAAAATAAATCTAATTCTGCTTGTTTAGGTTTAGCCGTATATGCTCCTAATACATTCTTCCTATTTGTTTTAAATTCAATATCTGACAATTTTATTGCCGGTATATTGCAAATTGTATATATAAATGGAGAATCAATTAACTGATATATTACCTTATATATTTCAGGAGGAATGTAATATGCATATTTCACTAGAATTTCTCTTCCTCCATCTATCATTCTTTGATTCTCGGAAAGTAAATATCTTTCCCAAGATATTTTTGGGGTAACAGGAGCAATAGCATCAAGTTGCAAAGAATCATAAATTCTTCGAAATTCATCTTCCAAGAAAATACCTTTATCTGTTTTAGGGGCATAATATCCACAATCACGGTAAGCCGTTTGCCAAAAGCTAATAAATTTATTACACCAAAGAGTTACATCATTATATGCCGCAAACTCAAGCGGTTTTTTCTTTCTAACTTCAATTCTTCGATATAATCTATCAATTACCAAAACTGTCAGAGCAGTCGTGCTCACATTTACAAAAAGGCTTATTCCTATATTATTAACAAGTTCTTCTTCTCTCAACATCAATACAAAAGAAAAAATCAATAGTGATAATATCACTAATATTATCATTTTATAGTCATTCCAAAAATCTTTCATATCTATTCTTTTCAAAAATATATCTATTAATCCAACAATAATTTATTCACCAACTCACCCAATAGCATTAAACTCGGATATATTACAAATATAAGTTTTTTTTGTATATCCACATAGAATATAGTTCATAATTCATTCTATTGCTATAAATTTACAAATATAAAGACCCTCAAATTTTGTAATTCAGAACACTTTGCAGGTTATTATGAGCATATATAAGTTACCATTTTGAAACCTTACTCATTATTATCCTATTTCTTGAAGTATAAGCTTCCTGCCAGAAGAAATACGACTTCTTACAGTTCCAACAGGAATGTTCAGGATTTCACTTATCTCATCATAAGAATATCCACTAGCATAATACATCACACTATCAATACAACGGGATTTTTTAGCACACCGTTGTATTGTGGAAACCAAATCATCAAACAGTATTGAATGAGCTGTACAGTTAGAAATGGCACTTCCGTCTACCATATCAAGCCCTGTAAAATGTATAAGGGAATTTCTATTGTATCTTATTATATAAGTATTCCTCATTATAATAAGGCACCACGGTTGAAGTGGTTTAGAACAATCAAATTTATCACGATTCACAAGTAGCTTATAAACTGTATCACCGGCTAAGTCTTCAGCATCTTGCATGGAACAGCAGAATTTTCTTGCCACCTTTAATATCCAAGGATATATTTCTGATAATTCCTTTTCAAAGTCCATTGTCAGCCCTCCTTATTAGGTGTATCTTCGGTTCGCCATTAATGCACCTTTCCACGTATTCCCGGTGCATGATACTTTGCTCGTGCATTTCCTTAGCAGAACGCTCGATTGAACTAATAAGAGTGCCTATATCGGGGGGCAATAAGGCAATCATTTTTTTTACCTCGGACACTTCTGCCGTTATCCGATTACACTTCGTCTCTAATGTACGTAATTCTGACAATAAAACATTGTATAAATGCCTATTTATACAATGGATGCTGTTTTTTCTATTCATAAAAAAGTCGTTTGTGATTCTAAAGGAGATGTACAAACGACTGTATGAAATAATTCGCTTTAATTAAAAATTAATCGAATTACAGCATATATGTAATACCAATATTATCATGTGCTTCTTTTTCTGATCGATATTTCAACATCAGCTTGATGAACGATATTCGCATAGACAGCAGCATTAATTACGCGGGAATCAATACTCATTTTAAAGAATGTCATTAGAAAAGCAATCTCAGCATCAAAAGAAGAACGAATTTGTTCAGGAGTAGCCTTACTTCCTTTATGTTCCTCACTGCGTCTTTCCTCATTCCGTTTTTGCTCATTCCGTTTTTGCTCAAAAATTGCAGAATGAAGTAAATAATCAATCTTCGATATTACTTGTTCATCACTCATATTTCGGGTATCTACATTTAGCTGGTCCAATACCTGACGAACATCATCATAAAAGCCAAGAGAAACAAGAGTCTGACATATACGAAGGCTCAATAGTTTGGCACGTTCCTTCACCATATCCTCTTTGTCCATAATCATAGCCTGCATACCTGAAGGATTAACAATGCTTCTGTATTCGATAATTAATTTAGATGCCATCTCTTTAAGTGTGCTTTCAGACACAGATCCGCGGTCCGAAAGCAAACAAGCATAGTTTCCACATGAAAGCTCAATGAAATCATTCAATGTTATCTGATTTAATCTTTCAATCATAGCTATTTCAGTTTAGACAACTTATACAGTTCAAAATCACGGTTAGACGCATCCTGACGCTGCATTTTAAGACTCTTCATCAAAAGGAGATTTGTTCTATCAACTCTTTTTTCTAATCGGGAATAATCATTGAAAACAATGGTGTCACCGGAAGAAGATGCAAAATATGTCGGTGAAAATGTAGGAAAATCCCAATCCGGCATGTCAAAATTAGAGATATCTACCTTATCAACATCAGGAAAGACTTGTGCACCTTTAGGAATATCAACTAAAGTTGGAGTAGCAGGAGTAATCCATGCTTTTCCGGAATACATAATAACTTCATGCTTACCAGCATCACCAACTAAAGCGGTACCGCCGGGATGTCTATCATTTCCTTTGGTACCTTCTGCATAAGAAGGAATAGGAGTTGCAAGAATAGTTGCAACCTGAATTGCTCCCATGGCACCAATAACAATAGATAAAGGAATATTCGGTAAAGCTTCAGTTATTGCCAGTGCAGTGGCTATTCCAGCTTGAGCGACACTAGTCGCCTTTTCCCAAATGGCTTGTTTACGTGCCATTTCTTGTTTTTGTTTTTCTAGTTCAGCATTTTTTGCTTCTGTCAAAGATTTTGCAGCACGTTTACGCGCTTCTGCTTCTTCTTCGGAAATAGCACCTGACTCTGCCAGTTTATCAACCCGTTCAACATCTTTGTCATATTTTTCATCATTAGCATCCTGCTCTTCCTCTATCTTATCAATTTGAGCATCATAAAGTGTAGAAACAAGATTTCCAATAGTCCCTACAGCTTGTGATGCAGTTTGCAACCATTTTTTGAGATTCTTTTGGCGTTCTTTTAATGCTTTATCTTCAGCTTTAGTAATATTTTGAATAGCACTTATCTGTAATTCTGCCTCCTTTTTAGCGAGAGCAGCCTTCAAAACATACAACTGAGTAACAATCTTAGTACGTTCTTCAGCAGTAATATTCTCAACGGTTAATTCCAGTTCCAAAGCTTCAATCGCAGCTTCAGTAGTCTTATGTGCATATTCAAGTTGTAAATTGTATTCCTCTATCGCATATTGCTCTTCTGTTATTAGCTTGGATGCTAACTTCTTTTTAAGAGCAAGCATATCCATTACATACGCAGCGTCACGTATCTCTTGCTCATGGGCTGCATTTTCCGCAATCAATGCTACCTGATCAGAAGCATACTTTCCGTAAATCTCTTGTTTTTTCCTAGCATATTTTTCATCTATCAATATTACATCTTCACCAGTTTTCTCCGCTGCATCAATTTCTGCTTCACGTTGCAATTCCAACTGGTGCAATTTCAAATCAAGTTCTTCCTGGGACCCCTTTTTTACAACAGCAAGAGCGTTCTCAACATCCTTCTTCTCACGATCAGAATTATACTTAATAGTAAACTCATCTAGCTTTTCCTGCATTTCCTTAGCTAAATTCTGACGTGTAGCAATTTCCTCTTTGCTATTACCCTTGACGGCAGCAATCTTCTTCGAGTAAGCAACACCAATTTTAGCAAGTTCTTTCTCCAGTCCCTCATCCATAAGAGCTAGTTCTGACTCCTGATAAGTTTCATGAATTTTCAGCTTCTCTTTGAGAGCTTTTTCCTGTTCACGTTTTTCTTTATCAGTAAGGACTGTTATACCTGAACCATTTTTGTCGTTACCCTTTGGACGGAACTTTTCTGCAATCACATCAAGTCCACGATTAAACTCATCGCTAGATGCTATTTTAAATAAGTTTTTAGAAAATTCCAACTGAGCCTTATCCGCTTTTTCTGCTTCCGATGTGTAATAGCCAAACATTTTAGCAGCACCATTCTTTATCCAAGACATATCTTCAAACTCTGATGTTGCATATTGAGCACGAGTTTTCATCCGTTTTAAAGCTTCTCTCTCTTGGGCCGTTACTTCAATACGTTTATTTTTCATTTGAATAACAGCTTTTGTGTATGCTTGTTCCTCTGTATCACCAGCATCAATAAGCCTCTTATATTCTGCCTGAAAATCTTTTTCTACTTCCAATAACTTTTTGTTCGCATCTTTTTTTGCAAGTGTTCTAAAATTATAATCTATCTTTTCTATTTTTTCTTCAGGAGATTTCAAATCATTGGCGATACCTCTTATTTTATCAGCCATCCAATTAAGAAACTCCTTAGCAGGTCCCGTTGACTCGGAGAAAGAAAGCATAAACGCTTCCCATGCTGAAGATAAGTTAGCAAGAGCTCCATGAACATTATCTCCCATCGTGTGAGCCATATCGCCCAATTCACGTTCTACACCAGTAATCTGTTCTCTAAGTGGTAATATTTTATCAACAGCGGTGAGAAAGGCATTAAAAGCGGCAACACTACGCTTATCAGTTAATTCAAGAGTAGTATTCAAGTCTACCCCTTTTTCTTTTAGCGATTTCAATCCTTCAACTAACTCAGGCAATGTTTTAACGGGCTTACCTAACGCCTTTGCCAGCTTTCCATTACTATCAGCTAAATTTAGAAAAACATTACGGGTAGCAGTAGCAGCCATTGAAGCATCAAAGCCGGCATCCGATAATTTACCCAACAAAGCCAAAGTATCTTCAATACTGAAATTAAAGGCTTTTGCAACCGGTCCAACAATTGGTAATGCAGTAGCGAGATATGAAAACGACAATGCGCTTTTGGTTGTTGCGACAGCCATCGCAGACACATATCTTTCAGTTTCTCTTGTATCAGCATTAAACATACGAAGAGAAGCACCTGCCAATGAAGCCGCATCTGCTAATTCTGCCCCGGTAGCTTGTGCAAATTTTAGAACGTGCTCTGTTGCATCTAATATTTCTTTTCGAGTAAAACCTAGTTTAGCAAGTTCTATTTGCAAATCCGTAGCTTCGGATGCAGTGTATTTCGTTGTAGCACCCAAACGTTGAGCATCCGCAGTTAACTCCTTCACTTTATCAGAAGTGGTTCCTAATATTGCAGCAAGCCTACTATTAGCTAATTCAAATTTAACAATATCACCTACTCCTTCACGCAGTTTTGTAAATAAAGCAACAACTCCACTAACAACAGCTTGTGCACCAATATATCCAGCAGCCCACCCTTTCAATCCTGCACCAACTTTGTTTAGCCCAGGAGCCATCTCCGTTTTAAGCATCATTCCAGCATTCCGGGCAATAATTCCCATGTTCTGCATGGACTTATTACCGTTCTGTATTTCAATCCATGCCGCCTTTACTTCTTCCCGATATGCACCAATGGTCATTTTCTGTTGACTATATCGATCGGAATTTCGCTTTATGTAATCAGTGTTGATTCCAATAGTAGAATTAAGACGGGCAAGTGTACGAATATAGTTTTCATCCGTATCTTTCAAAACATCAACAGCCTTTTGTAGCTGCTTATTCATTTCCTTTGCTTGTGAACGGCTATGTACTTCCTGATTAGTCAAGGTAATAGCAGTTCTGATAAGTTTTAAACGTTCTTCTTCAGATAAAACAGCTTTCTTACGAGTAGTATTACCGGCATTCTGCGCTTTTGTCAAGTTAGCTTCCGCTTTAGCAGCCTTTTCCAAGGACGCAGCATTATCCGAGTTTGCCTTGGTTAGTTTCTTCAATTCAGCAGCAGATAATTTCTCTACATTTAGCTTTTCCTCTATCTTCTTACTGACAGTTTGAGTTATTTCAGACTGTTTTCTAAGAGCCTCGGTTAATTCAGCAGATGCAGAGCCAGCCGTTTTTGCTTGGGTATTATAAAGATTACTCAACTTTTCAAGATCAGCAACGCCTTCTACATTTAGTTTCAAACCTTTTGCTAATTCTTTGGCCGCATTAACATAATCAGCCTTCACACGCTCAATAGTATTATCAAGCTCCACCAATTTCTGCAAATCGTTCTCATCAACGAAATCTTTTAATTTTAAATCTGCCATAATTACAGGTAATGTCTATATTCAACAATCTTTCCTTTTATCTCAACTCCTAGTTTATCAAAAGCATAGGTACCATCTTCTTTCTGATAAACAACATACATGCAACCATCCAAGACAGCTGCTTTCTTTGCAAGATCACTGATACGTTCCAGTTCACTCTGCATCTTTTTTATTTCGCAACTACAAGCCATTTTCTACCGATATCCACATTCTGAAAAGAAACGTTCCATCCAGGGACGGAGATACATAATATTAAAGTACTCTTTAGCTGTATCACCAATGCCTAAAATCTGCTCACCGTATTTCTTCTCAATAGAACTACCGTCCGTAAATCCTTTCGTTGAGAATCGAAGCCCGGAATCAATTCTATCGGCAGTTATGCTATCATAGAAAGTACCAGTAATAAAGAGGTTAGGTACCTCAACCGGACGCGGTGGCAAATAAAGCATCTCACTTCTAAGAGGTGGAGTTATCCTCTCCTTCCATCGTTTATATTGTTCCGCACGGTTCTGCCAGGGACCGGGCTCGTTAAAATAGGTGTCAGTATCATAATCAGGATTCAATAGATGTTCAGTACCGTCCAGACCGGAATATAATTGCTCCTGAATGCAATCAACGAGCACATTCTTATGTTCTTCCATACACCTAATACATTCCTCTTCAAACCCGGATGCAATGGAATGAATAACTCTATGTAATTCATCAAAATCTGCCATACAGTAAAAATATAACGGGCCGGGCTGTAATCACACCCCAGCCCGTCGGTTACTTAGTTATCGCATCGTACACTTCCGAGAGCTTCTTCTTGCGGTCAGCTTCCTTCAGTTCCTGCCACACGACTTTAATGTGCGCATTAATAAACTCTTCCTTCGTCATGCCCTTCACAGCAACCTCGACGAACGTAACATTATCTACCTTCATGACACCTGCTCGATACCTCTGATTCCTTTTTCATACAATACAGAAGGAGCTTTCAACGAAGGAACCGCCCCGGCTTTAGGAACAATGGTAATGATACCATCCGAATATGTAGCAGAAGTTACGTTATTCATAACTTCAGCAGCACCATCAGCAATAAGACTGCCAAATTCTTCTGTACGGTCATAACCACCAACAACTTCAACTATTTTGTAAGTATTTTCGGCCTCCAACTTTTGAAACACAACATCAACCAAGCCTTTAACGAAATTCTTGGGATTGAAGTCTAACTGCACGTAGTCAAAGTGCAATTGGCTGTCTTCCACATCTTCATGTGAAAAACTAACAGTCATCGCAGACTTAGCACTACTGGTCGGGTACTGTGTCACGGTCGGGTAAACAGTAGACATCGGAATACCGGCAAGGATATCAGTGTCATCATTATAACCGATCAACATATTATCCTGATTCCAAAAGTAAACGTCCCATCCTTTATTGGCACATTTCAGAAGCTGGGCATTCAAAACCTCATCAAATTTCTTCAAAGTGAAGGTGTCTGTTTGAGCGCTAAGCCCGTTGTATTCACTTGCACCGTACCCTACAGGATTAACTTGAGGCTCTCCACCATTCTTGGCATACTCCAGGAATGGCAAAATAGGGTAAATACGCCCGGGACGGTCTGCATGGCACAATTCGAGCAACTTCTCACCTGTTATATCAGCAGGGAGTTTGACACCATGTTCTGTCAAGAGAGCACCTTTGACCTTTTTCCAGTCAATGCTACAAGCAGAACTACCAGTGTTCATCCGGGAACCCTTACACGTTCTAATCTTTCTCATTTTCTTCTACAATTAAGATTATTAATTTTTATTTCCATCGAGCGTATATTTATGGCATCAATCGGCTCGCTCACAGCCTCACCGGAATCTGTATAGGCTCCGTATCTGCCATATGAATAGTTTTCTGAATAACTATGTTTCACTTTTTCGTCATAGTCGCAGTCGAACCGAGAATCTTCATATAATACTTCCAATAAACGTTTATAGATTGGCCGAAGGATATTTTTAAAAGATGTGGTTCTGCGCATCTCATTGCTCCACTCTTTACAAGAAGAACATGCTATAATTAACGAAACCTTTGCTTTTGAAAAATAATCCGCATCACCTCTATCCTCACTAATTGGAGTGAATAGTGCAACCAATGGAAACTTCCTTTCAGACTGGGCAGAAGACTTACTGTATTCATCTAAAATATCTTTGATATATTGACTGCTACCGAAGATGTAATTCAACCTTGGGGACTTCATAACTTTAGTTCCCCCTTTCCCATTTGGATAGAGAATTTCAAGCCCTTCTGGAAGTTCCTTTACAATCTCCTCAAACAGTTCTGTTATATCTAAATCTATCATAAATTGAAAGCATTAATTGGGGTCAAAAGATTCTTGGTTATTTTCACATCGAAAGGACAATCATTCGACATAGCCCATTCAACAAACTGTTTATTCTTCTCTACCATGCTATTCCATGTGCTTACTTGTCTCTTCAAAGGAGCTATATATTCATTAGCACATTTCAAACGGACAAGCCCGGTTATTGTAGCCTGGGTGTTTGCGTCACGAAGAATATGATAAAAGACATAGTCAGCGAACGGTTCACACAGCTTCTCGCATAATACTGCATATCCGGACTGGGGGGCTTCCTTCTCTTCTGAAATATCAACTTCATCTGAAGAATCTTCCTTTTCCCGTTCAATAAGCTCCAAATAATCTGTGATAGCTTGGGAAAGAGTCACACCAACAACATTCCGGAGAAATTCGGGCTGAAATGCCTTAATATACCCATTTATCACCTCATTCACAGCAAGAGATTGGGGCGAAGGCATTTCAGCGACCGAAACATTCTCAATATGCCTGGGACCTGACATAAAATATGAAACATCAATCAACATAGCGATAGTTATTTAGAAGTCTTGCCTTTCCCGGTTTTCTTTTCATCTTCTACGGAAACGGCTTTATCATCTGTAACAGTTACCTCCTTGGCATCTTCCTCTTGCAAATCTTTTGAATCGGCAACCGGAAGATTCTTTTCATCAGAAGGCACCTGTACTTCAAGTTCTGCAATGCGAGCTTTCATTGTTTCACGCTCTTCTGTCAGTTCAACAATTGTCTTATCTTTCTCTGCAATGGATGCAGTAAGCCTGCCAATCTCTTCATTTTTTTCTGCAAGCATACATTCCAATGTCTTTCGGGCATCTTCTTCTGTAACAAGACCACATTCGGAAATAGGGATGAGTTGAATCATCCCTCTATTAATCCGAATGCGTTGCTCTTTAAGCACATTGGTTACATCCTTATCGTTACCTCTAAGTATGTAATCCATAATCCTACGCTTTAGTTATTGCAGTCTTCAATGCGGCCAAATCCCCATAAGCGAAAGCCCACGGCATATAAATCGGGAAGATAACTTCTTCTTGTGCCATCAGCACAACCTCATTGCAAAGCTTGGTCTCCACATCTTCAGCCCATTCAAGTGTCAAAGTGGTATAATCAACCAAATTTGCGGCTTGGTTAAAGTCACCTAAAAGATACTTACCTGGAAGAATACCACCATACTCGATAATCGGACGACCGGCAATATATTTCACCCCATCAACCATTTTAACGATACCAAGATTACGTCCTGTCGTATCTTTTTCTGATTCCATACCGTTAACAGTCATTGAATTTAGAATAATAGCATTCGGAAAATACTGGGCATATGTCATTGCGGCGAAAGCTGTTTTCACTACATCTTCAGAGTTGGGTTCCTCAATGTTCTTAAAGCCGGCTTCATGAACACTGAATGTCATTTTATCCGTAGCCGTTTCAGCACCGGAGAACGCGACACCAGGAATAAGGATACGACCATCTTCCATTTTCACAAGAGCGTGTGTTTTGTTCAGTTCTGTAAGAACAGCGGCACCAGCGAACGTGATACTCATTCCATCAAGAATCAAATCCTGTGGTTCTGCAAACTCTACAATCACATCCTTATCACCGTTATATCCGGTAATAGCTTTTACAGCACCGGCGGCACCTGTAACAATGGCTGTACTGATAATCTTCTCTACAGAAGTCACCCCAGTATTATTAATAATACCAAGCAAATTCTCACCATTACCGTCACCAAACAAGATGTTCCAGTCTTCTGCCATCCAAACAGCTTCAGGAAGCATGTTCAAGATGTAGGAACGAATGTACACTCTTGATTTCAACATACGTTTTGAGATACGGATATGAGTACCAAGGCGCTTAGTTCCTGTCTGTATCTCTTTTACCTTGATGCTTGATTCAGGCAAACGCCCATTCTCTGTTACAAAACGGGCATTGCGGTTGAAAGCATATACTTGTGCATAGGCAAGTTGAGGGTATGCAGGATCAGCAGTCAACGTCGTTAATACATCACGCATATGCAACTTTTTGTTGGCAACCTGAGTCACAACACGTTTCTGTTGTTGAGTAATCAACAAATCACCGGTGTAATTGTCAGTCATGGAAACGACATCTTTCAAGGAGAAGCCGTCAAATTCTCCTGATTTGCGTGTTTTTCCTTCTGCGAAATCTCTGAATTTTTCAGAATCAAGCATCTCGTTCAACTTCTCATCGAACTTGTTGATAGTATCCATAGAAAGACCTTTCTGCTTCATTTTCTCGATACTTTCACCTAGAGTTTTAACTTGTTCTACAAGTTGCTCGTTGTCCTTTACCAATTGCTGGAACTTTTCTCCATCATAGGCTTTCAATAGATTATTGATGTCACCAAACTGTTTCGTTACCTCCTCCGGTGAGGCAAATCCTTCAAGTGACTTGTTAACTACTTCACACATCATGCCGACAATGTTTTCCATGAAAGTTTTCTGTTCTGCCGGCAGACCGTCTGTTTTCAGATTAAAATCTGATACTGTAAATTTTTTAGGCATAAAATTTAAATTTTAAGTTATTTATTCTCGAAACAGCTATTCAAACTCTTGAAATCGAGTAAAGTGCCATTATCAGCGGCTTTAATCGTTACTTCATCGTTCCCATTTTCCCCGTCATTCTTTTCTTGAGTGTCAACAGACGGCTCATTTTTTCCGGTGGTATTTTCAGAAGTGTTTTGCAGAATAGCATTCGAACGATATACTTTTCCCCAACAGTGGGGACATCTTACATAATTCATAAGGTCTTGTAGACCCTTTTGAGTAAATTCTTTCTTTTCTGATTTGACAGAATCAATAAGAGAAATTACTTGGGTTCTAATCTCCGGAGTGAGCTTCTCCATTTCTTCCCTTACAATGTCCTGTGTTATCCATCTCTGATAATCAGCAGCATAATCTAATACCTGTTGGGCAAAGGTATGCTCTGTTTCTGCATCATAATCAAATTGATAACCACAATGAGGACATGAGACAACGGCACCACCGTTGAGGCTCTTCAGTAATAAACTTAATTCCATATCGTATCCTTTTAAACGTTCATCACTATATCCATGCTGCAAGAACGCTTTCCGGACGAAATCAACAGCTTCCTTTACCTGGTCAGCAGTAGCAGACTTGATATTCACAAGGAACGTCTGTGGATTACTCCCCCAACTTGTCAATGTTGAATATTCCATCATACGCCATTCAAGCACCTTACAAGGATCGATAGAATCCCTTTTGATGGCTTTTACTCCGATAGAGTGTTCTAGGGTTCTTCCATTCTCTGCAAACAGCTTATAATCAGCTAACGTATCACGGCCAATCTGTTTTTCAAGATTTAACTGACCGACCATAACCAAATTACCTTCTGTTTCCTTACCACTCAACGGAACACCTAACAACTGGTCTGTACGATGATTCAGGAACCAACGCATCCGACCAATATTTTCTTTCAATGTCTTATTGAATGAGCCGGGCATAGATATGTCATTTTGTGAGTCCTTCACACCGATACCGTTCACCGCAACGGTAACGATACCCTTCTCATCAACATCATTTGCCTTTGTCTTGTACTGAAGGCTTTTGATTTTCTCTTCCATCTTTTTCATCTCCACTTTTAGTGTTAAAAACTCGATTTACTTTATCCAGTTCCTCATCTGACATATCAAATTTCAATTTGTCAAACAAGGGATTTTCTATCATACTTTCGCCTATTTGGGCACGCCAGTCATTGAGTGTTATAAGCCCACATGAGAATTGTTCACGACAACGTTTATTTATATTTGTCTTTACGTCTTCGGATTCTTTCAATCCTTCCTGCAAACAATCAACATCAGAGAAATCACAATCCAAATAATATCCCCCTCCTTCAAGACCAAGGAAAGCTGTAAAATCCTTGCAGAATTGTTTGGCCATAGGAATAACAGTTGAACAATATACGCTCTTTTCAGCAGTAGCCTGATTGCTAAATGTGGACTGGTCTTTTCGCGGAACAAGAACGGCAGGGATGCCGTATGCCCCTGCAATATTTATTGCATCAGCCAAAGTCTCTTCAAACGGCTGTAACTCTGCAATAGAAAGATTAGTACGAACAAAGTCAATGTCTGCATCTGAAATACCATAAGGTACCTGGCCCTTCCTTACACCATACTTCTCAAAATTTTGCTTCAAAAGCTGTTCCTTTTCATCGTCAGTCAACGCTATTGAACCGGTAGCATCAGTTTTCTTACTTACAATAAAGCCCAATCCACCCCGCTTTACATAAATCACATTTCTAGCTTCATATACAGCTATTAGATTTGACATTGGCTTATTTTGGGAAGCAAGACGACTTTTGGACTTCAAGAACATAGCCCCTGAATAGAACTCTGCACTTCCGTCTCTATCATGCCATATTTGGTATGGAGGAATTTCCAAACTACCATTCCAACCATACTCCAAACGATAGCTACGAATAATATCTTCTGTTTGGGCAATGCCAAACAATGGTATATTCCCGTAAACAGGTTCTACAATAGTCTTATCAGAAGGTAGCACCCAATAATTATCGCAATATCTCCATTTTTCAGCTGTAGAAAAGACATCAGGCATAGCGGCACGAATAAAGCTATTCCCTGTACACAATTTATAAATATGGTGCTGATAAATCAATTCTTTCCAACGCATCAAACAATTAGGACGACTAAGTATGCCATTCATTCGTTTATTCGCCCATACTATACTGTCATCCTTAGTTTTCTTCAATTGAAAATTAGCACCTGCAATTCGCGATGCAATATAATCGATCGGGAAAAAGACTTCAGGTATCGTACTGAATAGCGTTAGATAGTTACTGCCCGCTACAATAGGACTAGTAAGGTCCTCAATGTATGCAACTGACCATTTTTCAGCCTTGCCACTTTGAGTATCTATATCCTTATTTTCAGATGAAGTAACTATTTCAACTTCACCTTTAGTCTTAGATTTCTTTCCAAATAGATTATCAAAAAAAATATTCATTGGGTTCCTTTTTGAGCAAAACTAAGTAAAAAGGAAAACCGTTTTCCAAAACACTAAAATCTTGAAATTACGAAAACATAATATCAACAATACAACATCCTTATTTTCAATCACATATAACGCAATTCAATTCAAACCTAATTTTACAACGAACTGTACTAGCCCACTCAAAACAGCACTGGCCTCTTTTGTTTCACTATCTTTATTATAGTCCATCAGATTATTCATGAAGGCAACATATTCCGTATCAGATTCTACTTTTGATGCAGAAAAAAGAATACTATTTTTCACATAATCAGATGTTGCAGCAATACGCTTATCTACATCCGGAAACTCTTTCATTACACGAATCTCCTTGTTTGTACTAGAACGGAGTTCCCGGATAAAAGGGAAATAAGCATCTGTACATTCAATTACACATGAATCAGATTCATGGGACAAAATAGAAGAACGTATATCTTCTGTTGAAGTAGTATCCATAAATACGACATCAACAACATGCCATTTATTTCCACATCTAAACGCTTGTATAAGGACAAATTTCCCATTAACATTCGGCATCACATATAGAATCTTCTTAGTGTATTTACATTCGGTATCTGGATTGAAGAAATTAATAGTGCCATTACAAGCATACAAGTTTCTTTTTCGCCGGTTACTAAACTCTATATACTGCTCACTACACAAATCCACAACGACATATCGGAACGTATCAGACAGGTGTCCGTGCTCCTCATAAGTCTGCAAGGTAGTTTTATTCTTGACCTTAGTTTTAAGAATGGCACCGTTAGCATCTTTCTGTACGCTCATGTAGTCCTCAATAGATACCGAACATGATTCGTCAATGTGTATCTCTATACCGGGAACAGTACAATCAAAGATAGCATTGATAAACTCACCGGTCATAGTAACACTCGGATTCTTGTTGCCTACCTTATCTTCAATCTCGAACCCTTCTTTCTGCAATGTGTCTATGAACAAGTCCATCCAGGAACGCTTCTCATCGTCAATGCTGTTTGCCGCTTTCGTTGATGCATCACCATGTACATATAACCTATCAGAATATTGGATAGATTTCAGAAACTTTGCAACAAGTTTGGAGGCTTTCTTTACTGTATTGTTTGGACTTTCGGCGCATGTCTCATGGAACTGCCAAACCTTGATACCGGTAGTGAAATCTACTTGCCAGTACGACACACTGATATATGGCAGTACGTTATTATCTACTGATATATGAATAGGCAGGTCCGGGATATATTTATGTTCACCGGAATGTTTGCCACGGTTGAACGAACCGAAGAACTCGCTACCGGTACGAATAACACCCCACTCTCCCAATGCGTACACATTGTAATAATCCGGATCGTGGACTCTATCATACTCAAAGTCGGCAACACATTGCTCATCATAGAAACCATACGTACCGTCAGGACTACCGACCACCCAAAAATTATTCAAATAGGTAGATTGGATAATAACTGTATTAGGTGCCTGTTCCTCGATTTGCTTAGTACGAAGATTAAGTATTTGCCTGGGTGCATTCTTCTTTACGGATTTGACCTTGGTAAGTTCTTTCGGCAACTCTTTGCCGGCAATGGTAACCGTCATCGGTACATCATGCCATTTATCTTTATCAATAAACTCTTTCTTTATCCAATGGCTTTCACTAATCGGGTTGAAGGTACAAATAATCTGCTGCCCTTTCTTACCACGCAAACGCTTACGTAGCTGCTTGAAATCCGGATGCTCGAACTCTGACCATTCCTCTAACTGAACTCGCTTATAGTTAGAGATACCTTTTATCTTCTCCGGATCGTCAAGACCGGAGAAATCTATCTTCGCACCATTTACCAGACATTTAATAGTATTCTGTTGAAATTTGAACAAATGGGAGATGCCAAGACCGATCGCAGCGACCTTATAATCTTCATAAATGGTTTTGAGAATAGAAGCTCCTACCTTACGCATGACAAGAGTGTTCTCACCATCCTGTAATGTCTGTATCAGTATTGTTTGTGCCACACTATACGACTTACCGGAAGATGAACCTCCATAGAGAATGATAAAACGGATAGTCTCATCATTCAAGTACTTCAATAGATAGAATCCGTTAGGATTTAGCTTCTTATAATTTATAACCATATTGTTCTAAAAGTAAGGTTTCTCCGTAGGATGAATACCGGATTTTGCAGTTCAAATTGTTCTATTCTTCCGAATTCTCATTATCTTCAAATCCGATACGAAGTTCACCGACTTTATTTCCGTCTCCACCTTTGATGTTGACATTCTTATCGGCTTCCCATCCATTCCAGGCGCCAAGAATCCGGGCGGCTTCTGTCTTGCCGTTGAACTCATAATTAACCACTCCTCTATTATTCTGAATCTTCTTCAACGCATTACGGGCACGCTTTGGAAGTTGGGACGGACTTCTCATCTTTGTTTTCCCGGTAACAGGGTCTACATAATGTAAATCATCGGGATCAGCGAGTACAATATCCATTAATACCTTTTCGACCGTTTTCCTCTCTACTTCAGTCTCTTTCGCCCTCTGTTGCTTAATCTCACTTATCCTTGCACTAACCTTGCTATTGGCTAACAATCTGCTAGCAGCACTCCAAATCGTTTCAGGTTTCATCTTTGACGCATCATAAGACATCCTATATGCTTCACTAGCATTACCTTCTGTATCAACGTAGTATTTACAGAATTTCTCTTGCTTGAATGTTAATGGTTTCTCTTGCTTTCCCATATCAATTGTTATTTATTCCTACGAGAAAAAGAAGCTGCTCTCTATCCTTTAAAAGCTCATAGGTGGCAAGCAGTGTGCTGCCAGTTGTTAATATGTCATCATACACTATTATTTTCTTTTCCTTTATCGGACGAAGAAGAAAGAATTCTGGATTCAATCTATCTTTAGTTAGGCACTGGATTGCATTCTCATAGAATGGTATTTTCACCGCCCCAGCTATTTTCGTGCAGATAGAGGTTGCAAAATGAAAGCCCTCGTAGTGTCTCCGTCGCGGTGTGGTGACTATACACCATCCTTCATATCCCCCTACTATGAAGCGGTGGAGAAACTCACACGCTCTCTCTGCAAAGAATGATGCAAGTTCCTCCGACTGTTTAATTTCTGAAAAGCTGGTACCAGTCTTGGAACGGGTGAACTGGGAGATGTAATAGATATCACCCTTTTTATGAAGTGATACCTTTTCTTTCAGATCACATAACCGTTCCTGATGAGACCAGCTCTTATATTTCACCGCTTCCGGCTTATCCCAGTCATCAATACGACATATCTTTCCCTTTCCTTTCATCAAAGATCTTCTTTACTCCGTCCTCGACAGATGTGTAAGACAAAGGTACTAAATAGATATCCCGGTTCACCGACTGCTCTAAATTGTCAAAATCCCGTTTTTCATTAATTAGCTCAATTTCAAGCGGTTTGTAGTATTTTACTAAAGAAGCAAAATACATAGTAGTCACAGGTTGTACATTACAGATGTTGATTAGCTGACGGTTACATCCTATCGCATAGATAAGTCCTTCGACAACATCATCCATGTAAGTAAAGCTCCGGATATTCTGACCGCAGTTGTATAATGACACCCTTTCCTCATTAAGCAGGAACCAGAGAAGAGTTCTTTCACGTGGGTTTGGTGAATATACATTATGCAGCCGGCATCCGGTAGCAGTCTTACAATAGACAGATGCGTACTGTTCATCGAAATACTTGCTTATTCCATACATAGAAGTGGTATTCTCCGGATTAGCCGTTGACGAACTGGCATACACTAACTTTACATGATACTGGTTACATGCATCAGCTACTCGCATGAAAGTATCAATGTTATCTTTCCTGATTTGTTCCAGGTTTCCATTAAAAACGCTTGTTTGTGCCGCTAAATGGAACACACAATCAATCCCCCCATTCTTCAGGAGTTCACATACTTTTGTGGCTTCAGTACCAGACTTTCGATCAACTCCTATGACCTCAACACCTCTTTTTAATAATTCTAGGCAAAGAGCCTTACCTATAAAGCCCTCACTGCCGGTTACAATTACTTTCATCATCACAAAAATAAAAGGGTGTATCAGACAACCGATACACCCAGGTTCAACATTAAATAATAAAACAAATTACTTATACCAACGTCCACCACAATATCTACATACGAAATAATCCCCCATACTCGTTATTTGGTCTTTTTCATCAACGCATATACGACACATACAAATCTTGTGATACCCGTCGGATTCAGGTTCCTGGATTCTATCATATTCCCAAAATGACAATTTCCCCTTTACCGGGATAGGTTCAGGGAATAGAATAGGATTAGCCAGTACCCAGTTATATACACCTTTATCTGCCCATACAGAAGGATGATTCATTATACAATCGACTATTTCTATACTACCGATAATAGAACCGGTAGGCAAGTTACTAAAAGAAGTTTTATTCAAACTGCTTCCTGACTGAAGCAGTTTACTACTTTGAATATCAGATAATGAGCCCCAAGACCTCTTTTCACCTTTAGCGGCAGCATGAATAAGTACACGTCCTCTGAATTTCGTACTCCAGGAACGGTTTTCAATATCTTTGATACCGTGGACTATCAAAGAAGCCCATGGCTGTTTTATTGTTATTGCTTTCATTTTTGCACTTATTTGATTATTGGTTTATCTAATGTGATATCAGGGGGAAGAGAACTAACCTTATTGGCTATTTTACTGTTCCATTCTCTCTCTACGTTGGATATGGCTTCCATAATCTTGCCAAAAAGGTAGGCTGGTATTTCATCGCAGCAAGGGTCTATAAAGGATACACACCCTTTTTCATCTATTTTATACCGTATCAAAAGCTGTTTACGGTCATCTACTTTTTTCTTTCTACTCATATTTTTCTTGATTTGAGCCATACGACAGTTTAGGTCTGCCGCATGGCAGAATATTAATCAACTATAAATTCAGTTATGTTGGGAATTGCTTGAATCCCCTCCATTACCTCTACACTTGTAGGGGTGACAATTGCAGTTACATGAGGATGATAGTTTTCGCAAAGATACTTTATCAATGGCTTTGCTGCCTCTTTCAGTTCTTCAAACTTTCTTTTGTTTTCTTGAATATCTGTTTCCATATTTCGTATTTATAGGTTTTACAAAGCCACCCAAGGCTATAATAAGTGTTTTTCTTATAAGGATATAAGCAAATTGTTTATTCTATTGCATATAAAAAAAGGATTAACTACCTTTGTCTAAATTTTAAAAATATATTAAAATGGAGACTTACAAAATTTCTTATGTAATTGATGGGGTAACTTACTTTTTTATTAGCAATTTTCAGATTCCTAAAAATGATCCTAAGAACACCTCTGTTTTTTTGAGTGCGATTGATAATGACAAAGAAAGAAGATTGTTGGATGGAAAAGTAACAGAATGGAAGTACGAACTTTTTCAACCTGAATCTCATTCATAACTATTCTTTTCGATTTTATTTTTACCTTTGTAGAATTGTAGCACAAATAATATGTTATTATGAATAAGATTCTCCTATTTTTTAAAAGATTAAATCCATACTATGACCCATATGAATCTTGTGGCCCAGAAGAACGAGTAAGAGAGCTTCGTCAAAGAGATTCTGAAATGAGAACTCACTTTCTTTCATTATTATCAATTTTAATTGCTCTTGTGGCATTGTTTGTATCAATCTTTTGTAAATAGTATCTATTCCATTGCGTATGTATTCTCATACGCATCAACTATCATTTATCTTTGCTTCTTAATTCATTTCTGTATCAGTTATACGTTAAACTCTATTTTCTGTTGCAGTACTTCGTCTGCATAATATTGATTGAAACTTTTATCACTTATCCACCAATTAAACCCAAATTCGGCATCGGTGAAGTTACGATTGAGATATCCCGCATCAATCAGTTTTTGAATTGTTTGTATCCACTTTCGCTTCACATGAGGAAAACGCTGGCAGTCTTTTAGCTTCTGTTTGTAGTTAGACATCGGGCAAAGAATACATCCAATACGCTTATAGCCTTCATCGTATAATTTGCAGTGCGGTATATTATTTGAGTTAAGATACTGCCAAACTTCACGTTCAGTCCAGTAAAGAATAGGCGAGACAAGAATCTTATCTTTTCCATTGACGCATGTAACCATATTTTCTTTATGCTCGGAAAATTGGTCGAAATTCCCGCTGAATTTATGGCTGCTAATCTCAATTTCTTCACGTTTAGAGCGCCGCACACTTTCAGCTTTACGAATGCCGATCAAGGTGACTTTACCTGCACCGGACATTTCTTTAAATTCAGCACAGCACCAGCGCATCGTTCGTGTAGGAATTATATGCTTTTTTAGAGCCATGTCATAAATAGACATTTTAGGCTTTATCAGTTCCACGTCTGGGTAATTCCTCTTCACAAATCGAATAACGTCCGGAGGGTCAATGCTCGTAAGGTTCATGTGAGCCTTGAATTTTACTCCTGCCATTACCGCAAGATGGTAGAGGACTTGACTATCCTTGCCGCCGGAGAAAGCTAAATAAAAGCCATTATCCGGGTCGTAGTCAAGTGCCATCTGTTCACATTTGCGAAGTAAAGCGATAGAGTAATCTATTTTAGATTGCAGATTCATTTGATTCCTTTCTATATTTATTTTAATTATTTTTTTGCAATATCATTCCAAAAAGCAACGCCTTCAGGAGTATTATTAAAAGGGAATGAAATAGTTAGAAACCAATGAAAACAGCAATCAACATCTAACAAATTGTTCATCCGCTCTTCATTTGTCATTGAGAAGTCAGGACACTCAATATTAAATGTCTCATTTGCTCTTTCTGTATTATATTTCCATTGATTGAAAATACCTAGTCTTTCTAATTTTGCTATTTTTTCATTCCTCTTCATATTGATTGACTTTTAGTTCTTTACATCTATAAAGGTAATCATTATTGACAAGTTTTACAAACAGAACATTCGCCAATTTAACGCCATTTTATGCTGCAACTGACCCTAGTTCACGTAACTTTTTACTAATACATTCACAGAGAACACGTGCCATGTTAACTTCGACTGCATTCCCTATGAATTTCTTTTGGTCAGCCTGTGTACCAATTAACACATAGTTTTCTGGAAATCCCATGATACGCTTTAGTTCAGGTATGCGTAGCATTCGCATTTTAATATCAATTATCCCGTATAAGCCCATGAACTCTTTTATTTTTTTTGTCATAGGGCTGTCGGTATCATAAATCTCGATTACTACATGTCCAGTTTCAGTTGCGATCAAATAAGGCGGCATTTTATCCATACGTGCTATGAGAGTGAAGCATGGATTATCAACGGAACCACCTGCACTATTAAATTGAGGGTTCATTAGGTAGTGCCACTTTCTATTTGCAGTGACTGTTTGTGCGGGCTCTTCTATGCTACTACCAACGTTGGAGAAGTTTGTATTCATAATCCACGGCTTGCAGCTAACAAGATTGTACTTAGGATTGGCGGTAATACATCCAAGCGGCTTTTCTGTAGATGAAGGTTTGCTGTTTCCATATTGCTGGTCTATGAAATATGGAGAAACGAGAGATAACCGATCCTTCGTTGTTACGGTTGCAGACGGTTCATTTATTGAGCGGTTAAATCCGTTACCGTAATGGGCTGATACAAACGCATGATGGTCTTTGCATGTAATTGTTCCGGCTGGTTCATTAATAGAAACATTCTTGCTTTCGGGGTGTCCACTGAACTGTTTTGAAAGAAAGCATACCTGCGCAACTCCCAGTCTGTTTTGCGTAGCTACTACCGGGCATGGTTCGTCAATCCTAGGGGCATTATATTTTCCAGTCCGGCTCATGGAATTATATTTGATAAGAAAAGCATCTTTGCCCCCGGCTACAAATTTTATCAGGCCGGCATAGATACGTTCCATTGTCTTTTCAGCAAGTGGCTTCTCACGAAAAATACTTGTTCCTTCATCGGAAAAATCCAGTATCTCTTTAACCGGGCGCCACTTTTCCAAACGACCAAACATATCTTGTTTACCGTTTTTACAGTGAGTGGGTTGTGGAAATACTATCGGTAATCCATTTTTGGCAAATATACCAAAGAAGCGTTTTCGAGTAGTATATGCACCATAGTCGGCAGCATTGAGAATACGGAAATCAAAGTTGTAGCCATACTTTCTTACGTTGCGTACCCATCTTTGATATAGTCTACCTTTATCCATGCTGATAGGCTTTCCGTTTTCGTCCATATCACCCCAACTCATAAATTCTTCAACGTTTTCAATCTGAATGTAATCCGGGCAAATAGCTTCAATGTACCGGAAAAGATGTTCAGCAAGTGTGCGACTATCAGCGTCCCGAGGTTGCCCACCTTTTGCTTTGGAGAAGTTCGTACATTCCAGGCTCGCCCAAAGAACGACCGCTGCACCCGGATATTGAGCCTTACATTTGGCAAGATGTTCAATTAGCGGGGAAAGTTCCAGCGTGCGAATATCTTCCGTAAAATGCAATGCATCCGGATGATTGGCCGCATGGCTTGCAATGGCGTTGGCATCGTGATTGACGCAGGCTATTACTTTAGCACACTGTTTACCATCAATTCTTGCAGATTCCACTCCTGTCGAGGTTCCACCTGCTCCACAAAACAGGTCAATATATAATAAATTTATACTACTCATTTCTTTTCTTCAAATTTCTTTGATTATTGATTTCAGACATACACATGCGGCACCAAGAAGTCAATAAATGATATTCCTTACCTTTTCTCACTACTATACGATTGTAGAACCGGTTCAAGTAGAAGTAATTTCCGCAGTGTGTACATTTTTTCATCTCACGTCCTGAAGCATCTATAATACGATTGCGAGGTTTGCGATGAATAAGAGTACAGTTTTTACACTCACCATCAGTTCCACGATGCCGCCGGCAATGTGATAAGGATTTTGCCCCACATTTAGCAAACACCCTACAATCTCTACGAGGTATTGATTGATACACATTCATGGCTTCCTCGCATTCAAGAATTTATTTACTACACGAGAAAGTACATCCTCATTCTCTGGCATCAGCCATTCTTTCGCAACGTTCCAAGCAATACTCATAGTTGGATTGAAGTTATCCTTCCTGACAGTGTGGTGAGACAAACGCCCTTCAGTGGGTTTCAAATCCTTATCATGTAAGATACACAGTCCATTTTCGAAGAAAGCACAAAACTCTTTGCCGGAAACAGGTTGAATCATCGGAATAGCAATATTAATACCCCCTAAGAATATACCAGCAGCCCAGTTTGTCAGTGCTAACCTGTCGGCATAACCAGCATCTATAATTCGTTCAATATCATCAGGAGTACCTAAACATGGCGTATGACATTGTTGTTTACAAACACTGCATGAGCATTGTACAGGTACACGACCTGAAGCCCTCATTACCCTTTGTAATGAGGTTTCTTTTGATAATTCTCTCATAGTAAATTATTTGAGATACTACAGATTATTAAACATCGCCCCACAGCTTTACTGCAAGGTCATAATTTTTTTTAGCCTCTTTTACTGCTTTATTGGCATAAGCCATAGCGTATGTATGCTCGCGTCGGTACTTACCGGACTTCAATCCTTCGTGATATTCTTTTGCTTGTTCCAACTTATGTTCATAGAAATCTATACTTTCCGGCATGGACAAGTTTATCGTATTAGCCCTTTTTTCCCAATACTTCGCAACTCTTTCATGTTCGGCAGCCTTATCGCTAAACTCAACGCTTTTCCCCATGTTATTCCAGGCATCATCTATCATTTTGCGATGTCCTCGTTCGCTATGGTGTCCAACTTTGATAGGCTCACCCAAAGAAAGGAAATCGCGATGTTTATTTGATTTCTGAAAATACTCATTACTTTTTTGTACTGCCGATGACGCCCATTCATGCCTGCGTTCCGCTCTTTGCTTAGCCCATTCTTGAACATTAAAGCCGTCAGCTCTAACGATGGAGTAATAGTAAAACCCATCTTTCTCGAAGATTAGGTTAAATACTATACTTTCGTTCTCCTTACCATACTTGGTGGTAACCTCAATAGTTTCACCTTTTTCGTGCTTCTCATCACACTTTGCCAAAAATACATTTGGCGCAAATTTGTAATACGTGTTCATTGTTTTAATTAAATTGGTTTGACTTATATGAAAAATGAGAAACCACAGCTACTTAGCCGTGGTTTCATCATTAAATAACTTTGGTTGACTGGGTTGAACCAAATCATCGAATAAACCAGGAACACGAGGTTGTAACGCCTTGTATTCTTCCTGAAAGAATTCTTCTTTGGTTCTCCCATGTTTTTTACCCTTTCGTGTATGTACATCGAAAGTATAATCTGGAATAGGAATAGGATAACGCCTGACATCATTTATCCACTTTTCTATATCAATATCCTTTCTATCATAGATGAAGTTTTGCAAATGATCCGCATCACGATTCTTTCTACATTCACAAAGGAGAATAACAGCTTTACTGACAAATATCCTCCCTTTGGGTTCAGTAGCAGTCTTGTTTACCAGCTCATGCCCCTGCCACAATGCTTCTATCTCTTTAGTAATGATTCCATAGCAATCTTCAGCACTAATGGTAAACAGACGCTTCCACACATAGTCGCGGTACCCACTCGCCCAAAGTTCCAATGCAAAAAAGCCGGCTACCCCGGTGTCGGCTCGCCTAATGGCTTTCTGCATTGCAGAACTCACCTCAAAGAAATCATATCCGCAAACTGTTCTTATAATCATAATTCTAATTTAATGGTTTGACTTTTAGTTTATTACATCAGTAAAATTAGCTAAAAAAGGCGAATATGACAAACAGAATGGACGCCATTTAAACGCCTTTTTTACAGACTATTAGAATTTGAATTTGCATGATATATTATATTGAACGAGCTGCTTTGTTTTGTCTTTCCCATTAGTGGTTGCACTCTTTAGCAAAATACTATCACCAAAATTCTTTTTGATAAAGAGGATAGATTTACGTTCCTCTTCCTGATTCCTTATAGAAGCAAGCCCACCAGCGTTTACAAAAGTGTTCTTTTGCTCAAAATTATACCGCAAATCGGTTAAAACCTTACGTTCTTTGTACTTCATGTAACAAGAAATCCAAAAATCTTCCTTCAAACGTATTTCCTCATTCCACCAAGTGTTTTTGTTATAGATTACTCCATAACTGCAACCGGTTATCATTTTCGAAAGAGAAAGAAAAGCGGATTCATCATACATTACCGGCGATATCCGAGCGGTGAAGCCAAACAGATGTACATCCATCATACTGGCCATCTCAAATAATGACTGAATGATATTGGTTATCTTATCTTTATCCTTTATCCGGCTAGGTTCTCCTTTTTCCACATAAATAGGTTTGCAGGCATGGACATCATCATCAAGCATGAAAAGTTCTCCAAAATGCTTTGCCATCCAGTTACGTTTCGGGATGAGGCCCATAACGTCGTCAGGATGAGTAACAATTTCACATTCCGGGTTAAATTGTTGATATAAGTCAGCTTGACTTTCAGCAACGCAAATGATAGGATCGTTCACCAACTTTTTAGCGAACACCCGGTCATGGCGCTTATGACTTGGTATTACTATTTTGCAAGGCATGGCGAACGTCTTTTATGTCGATTACATTACTCTTACTTACTTTCCCGGTCTTGTACGACTTCATGTGCTGCATATCCAGCCTTTCACGAAGCCAATTACTATCTACCTCATTACTTGAGGTGATGATAAACAACTCATGTTTTTCGTCATACTTTGGAATGAGAGGATAAATGGCTGTATCATCCGTGATGGCATCGAAGCGCTCTTTAAATTCATCCTCTTTCTTCTCCGGGGCAAATTCGATGCCCCAATCTTGGAGTTCCGCCTTATTCCACTCGTTTTCCATAACGTCCAAATCATTCTCACCAAAATTGACATTATCTTTAGTGGCATATTCCCTCAACTTCTTAACGGGGGTATCAGGTGCCAGAATTTTACAAGGCAGTTCTTTATAACCTAACTCCTTGCAAGCTCGCAAACGTAA
>UMER01015325.1_pt1 | contig 58153 bp, 36 predicted proteins | sample 1964801 | NCBI WGS metagenome assembly UMER01 (sample SAMEA4836025, study PRJEB28245) | human gut metagenome | biome: gut microbiome; material: fecal sample | place: Denmark | collected 2008 | reverse complement strand
AGGAAGAGCGTCACTATGGCGTGCATAGTTACGTTTTTCTCCGGGGCATTGCAGTGAATTCGTAAAAAACGGCGGGTTACATGTTATCAGGTCAAACTTTTTCTGAGGAATGTAAGTGAGGGCATTTTCTACTTCGAAATGCAGACGTTGTGACCAAGGTGTCTTTTTCCCGTTATCTGTGGCTTGGTTTACTGCTTCCTCGTCTATGTCTATTCCTATGATGTATGCGTTGCACTTTTGAGCTAACATGATGGCTATCAATCCGGAACCTGTGCCGATGTCGAGGATGTATTTGGAATCGGGACAAACTTCCGTCCATGCGCCCAGCAGTACGCCATCGGTACCAACCTTCATGGCACATTTGTCGTGATAAATTGTGAACTTCTTAAAGTCGAAATGAGTTTTTGCCATAAAATTCGGGTGTAATCTTAGAGTCTATCCTTCGTTTTGCTTGCAAAAGTAGCAAATATTTGTTATTTCCACTGTATATCATACGTAGAGTACACTCTTTTTTTGTATCTTTGCCACGTTTTGTGAAAAAAGTTTTGTTCACTAAATCATTTAAGATTTTTAATATGCATATTGACGATAATCAGAATCCATTTTCATTGGTTGCAGATTTTGAAGGAGATGAATCCAGTGTTTTCGACGTGGAAATGGAGGCCACATTACCGATTTTGCCGTTGCGCAACATGGTGTTATTCCCAGGTGTGGTGATGCCTGTGGCAGTGGGACGGAAGTCTTCTCTTCGTTTGGCGAAAGCCGCAGATAAAAATAAATTGAACATCGGCGTAGTTTGTCAGTTGAGTCCGGAGACAGAGAATCCGGGGTTTGATGATTTGTATCACATCGGGACGATGGCAAAGATTATTCGTATTCTTGAATTGCCAGACCGGTCTACCACTGTTATCTTACAAGGTATGAGTCGTTTCGATTTGAAAGGTATTGTGTCCGACCAGCCTTATCTTACCGGTATGGTAGAGAAGTTGGAAGACACGCTCCCTTCGAAGAATAACAAAGAGTTCGAAATCTTGGTAGAAGCTTGTCGCGAACGTACGATGCAGTATATTCAGATGAGTGACCAGATGCCGAAGGAATCCATGTTCGCGGTGAAAAACGTGAGCAACAATATGTTTTTGGTAAACTTTGTTTGTGCCAATTTCCCTTTCCCTATTGTCCGCAAGATGGAGTTGTTGAGGGAGGGCGCATTGGATTTGCGTACGGTCAACTTACTCAAGCTGTTGAACAAGGAAATCCAATACTCGGAACTTCGGGCTGAGATTCAGCGTAAGACCCGGGAAGATTTGGACATGCAGCAACGTGAGTACTTTTTGCAACAACAAATCAAAAACATACAGGATGAACTTGGCGGTACGCCCCAGGATCAGGACTTGCACGATTTACGTACGCAGGCTCAAAAAAAGAAATGGCCGGAAGATGTTGCCAAGACTTTCCATCGGGAAGTGGACAAGCTTGAACGCTTGAACCCCCAAAGTCCGGATTATAACGTCCAACTCAATTATTTGCAGACGATGTTGAGTTTGCCTTGGCAGACTTATACGGAAGATAATTTAAGCTTGAAGAATGCAGAAAGAGTTTTGAACAAAGACCATTACGGGCTGGAGAAAGTAAAAGAACGCATCTTGGAGCACTTGGCCGTATTGCAGTTAAGAGGCGACCGAAAATCTCCGATAATCTGTCTGTATGGTCCTCCGGGTGTCGGCAAGACCTCTTTGGGCAAGAGTATCGCCTCGGCTTTGAAGCGGAAATATATCCGTATGTCTTTGGGCGGATTGCATGACGAGGCTGAAATCCGGGGGCACCGCCGCACGTATATCGGAGCTATGCCCGGGCGCATTATAAAAAGTATGATAAAGGCAGGCTCTTCCAATCCGGTGTTCATTTTAGACGAGATAGACAAAGTGACCCAGAATACAGTGAATGGCGACCCTTCTTCTGCTCTGTTGGAAGTACTCGATCCGGAACAGAACAGTGCTTTCCATGATAATTTTCTGGATGTAGACTACGATTTGTCCAAGGTCATGTTTATTGCGACTGCGAATAATATCGGTACTATACCCCGCCCCTTGCTCGACCGCATGGAACTGATAGAAGTGAGCGGCTATATTACGGAAGAGAAGGTAGAGATTGCTAAACGTCATTTGGTGCCCAAGGAAAAGGAAAACAATGGTTTGGCCGATCGGTCGGAAATCAAAATCAGCAAGCCGGCATTGGAGTACATTATAGAGAACTACACCCGTGAGTCCGGCGTGCGGGGATTGGAAAAACAAATAAATAAGGTGTTCCGTAAGATGGCATTGGAATATGCCCGAAACGGTATTTTTTCTTGTACGGACGTGAAAGTGGCTGATGTGGAACGCTTGTTGGGCAAACCCTTATATACTCGCGACAAATACCAGGGCAATGGTTATGCCGGTGTGGTAACCGGATTGGCATGGACCTCTGTTGGGGGAGAAATCCTCTTTATAGAAACCAGTCTGAGTAAGGGAAAGGGAAGTAAGCTGACGCTCACAGGAAATTTGGGCGACGTAATGAAAGAGTCGGCGGTGTTGGCGTTGGAGTACATCAAGGCGCATGCTGACCATTTACATATTGATGCGCGGATTTTCGACCTGTGGAATATCCATGTGCACGTGCCCGAAGGAGCCGTACCCAAAGACGGACCATCGGCCGGTATCACGATGGCCACTTCTATCGCTTCGGCATTGACCCAACGCAAGGTCCGCCCGAATCTGGCCATGACCGGTGAGATTACATTACGGGGGAAAGTGCTGCCCGTGGGAGGCATCAAGGAGAAAATCCTGGCAGCAAAACGTGCAGGCATCAAAGACATTGTTATGTGTGAGGAAAACCGCAAGAACATAGAGGAGATACCGGAAATGTATCTCAAAGGGCTGTCGTTCCATTATGTGAACGATGTGTCCGAGGTGTTGAATTTCGCTTTGCTGGACGAAAAAGTAAAAAATGCCATCGAGTTTACTTTCGATGAGCCTAAGAACGAAACGAAATGAAGTTTGAACTCCAACATACAGACACCCTTACGTCGGCACGGGCCGGGGTGTTGACCACAGACCATGGCCCGATAGAGACTCCTGTTTTCATGCCGGTGGGTACGGTGGGTTCGGTCAAGGCTGTCCATCCGTGGGAATTGAAGGAAGACATCAAGGCACAAATCATTTTGGGGAATACCTATCATTTGTACTTGCGTCCCGGAATTGAAATACTGGGCAAAGCGGGAGGTTTGCATAAGTTCAACAGTTTCAACGGTCCTATTCTGACCGATAGCGGAGGCTTCCAAGTCTTTTCGTTGACCGGTATCCGTAAATTACGGGAGGAAGGGTGCGAATTCCGTTCGCATATCGACGGTTCAAAGCATATTTTCACGCCCGAGAAAGTCATGGACATCGAGCGTGCCATCGGGGCGGACATCATGATGGCATTCGACGAATGTCCGCCGGGCACATCCGATTACGCATACGCGAAGAAAAGTTTGGGGCTGACTCACCGTTGGTTGGACCGCTGTATTCGTCGTTTTAATGAGACAGAACCCCGATACGGTTACCGGCAATCGCTTTTTCCCATCGTACAGGGCTGTACTTATAAAGACTTGCGTATCCTGTCGGCCGAGTTCGTGGCGTCAAAGGAGGCTGATGGTAATGCCATCGGCGGATTGGCTGTGGGCGAACCGGCGGAGGTGATGTACGAAATGATTGAGGTTGTTAACGGTATCTTGCCGAAAGACAAACCACGTTATCTGATGGGGGTCGGCACGCCGGTGAATATCCTTGAAGGCATAGAGCGTGGAGTCGACATGTTCGACTGCGTGATGCCTACGCGTAACGGGCGCAATGCCATGCTGTTCACACAGAATGGTATTATGAACCTGCGTAATAAGAAATGGGAAGACGACTTTTCGCCTTTGGATCCGGACGGTACCTCTTACGTAGACAAAGCATACAGCAAGGCCTACCTGCATCACCTTTTCAAAGCTCAGGAATTGTTGGCGCTGCAAATCGCCTCCATCCATAATCTGGCTTTCTATTTGTGGTTGACACGTGAGGCACGCCGCCATATCATAACCGGTGACTTCGCTTCTTGGAAGGCCTCGATGGTAAAACGGGTGGCCGCACGGCTATAATTAAAGAAGGACTGTATATGAAGTGGTATAAACGTCTCATTTCCAAGTTGGATATGTATCTTATCAAGAAGTTTCTGGGTACATATTTCTTTTCCATTGCATTGATTATTTCCATTGCCGTGGTGTTCGACTTCAATGAGAATATCGATAAGTTTACGACCAACCATGCCCCGTGGAAAGGTATCATTTTCGAGTACTACGCCAACTTCGTCCCCTATTTTTCCAACTTGTTCAGTCCGCTGTTCGTGTTCATCTCAGTGATATTCTTCACCTCCAAACTGGCAGAGAATTCGGAGATTATCGCCATGATGGCCACTGGGATGAGCTTCAAGCGCCTGATGCGCCCTTATATGATTTCGGCTGCCATCATTGCAGTGATGACTTTCCTGTTGGGGGCCTACGTCATTCCTAAGGGAAGCGTCACGCGGCTCAACTTTGAGAACATATACAAAAAGAAGAAAAAGACGGAGTTTGCCCAGAATGTGCAATTACAGGTCGATACGGGGGTCATTGCGTTTATCGAACATTTCGACGGACGCACCAAGACCGGTTATCATTTTTCGTTGGACAAGTTTGTGAACAAGAAGCTTGTGTCGCACCTTACGGCGGCTTCGGTGTCTTACGACACGCTGTCGGACGAGCGTTACCATTGGCGAATCAACAATTACACGCTCCGCGAACTGAAAGGCATGCGTGAATACATTTCCCATGGTTCGAGGATAGATTCCATCATCGCCATGGAACCGTCGGATTTCTTGTTGACACGAAACCAACAGGAAACCTTGACCAGTCCGGAACTGAAAGAATATATCGTCAAGCAGCGTGCCCGTGGCTCGGGCAATGTGAAACCGTTCGAGGTGGAGTATCAGAAACGGTTTGCCACCCCCTTTGCTTCGTTTATTCTGACGATTATCGGTCTTTCCCTTTCGGCGCGGAAGCGGAAAGGCGGTATGGGACTGTATTTGGGTATAGGATTGGCTCTGAGCGCTTCTTATATTTTGTTTCAGACCGTGTCGTCTACTTTTGCCATCAATGCAGACTGGCCGCCGGCTTTGGCGGCATGGCTGCCCAATATAATATTTGCCTTTATTGCGTTTTTCCTTTATAAAAAGGCACCGCAGTAGAGTGGATGTAGGATTTAAACACAAATTAGAACAGTGGATTTTTACGATTTAGACTTAAGCGACCAAGTGCTCGATGCCTTGGACGATATGAATTTTACCGAGTGCACGCCTATTCAGGAACATGCCATCCCCGTGATACTCGAGGGGCGTGACATGATCGGCGTGGCACAGACGGGGACGGGTAAGACTGCGGCTTTCCTGCTTCCCATATTGAGTAAATTGAGCGATGGCGGTTATCCCGAAAAAGCCATTAATTGTATCATCATGTCCCCCACCCGGGAACTGGCCCAGCAAATAGACCAGGCCATGGAGGGTTTTTCCTATTACATGAACGTGTCGAGCGTAGCAGTATATGGCGGAAACGACGGGATACGTTATGAGCAGGAGAAACGCGGGTTGGCTATGGGAGCAGATGTGATTATCGCCACGCCGGGGCGCTTGATCAGTCATTTGAGTTTAGGCAACGTGGATTTGTCGAAAGTGTCTTTCTTTGTATTGGATGAAGCAGATCGTATGCTGGACATGGGTTTCAGCGACGACATCATGCAGATTGTCAAGTATTTGCCCCAAGAACGGCAGACCATCATGTTTTCGGCCACGATGCCCCGGAAGATTCAAGACCTGGCACGCACCATTTTGCGCGATCCGGTAGAAGTGAAACTGGCCGTATCGAAGCCGGCCGACAAGATCGTGCAGTCGGCTTACGTATGCTATGAGGCGCAAAAGGTGTCGTTAGTCAAAAAGCTGTTTGCCGAGCGGCCTCCGCACCGCGTGATTATCTTTGCGTCTTCCAAGTTGAAGGTGAAAGATATGGCCATTGCCTTAGGACGTGCCGGATTCAAGGTCGGTGCCATGCACTCGGATTTGGAACAACAGGAGCGTGACGAAGTGATGTATAAGTTCAAAGCCCAACAAATCGACGTGCTGGTGGCTACGGACATCGTGGCGCGCGGCATCGACATCGACGATATCCAGTTGGTCATCAATTTCGATGTGCCTCACGATGCCGAAGATTATGTGCATCGCATCGGCCGTACGGCCCGTGCCAACAACGACGGGGAGGCTATAACCTTGGTGAGCGAGAAAGACCAGCAACGTTTTGCTTCCATTGAGCATTTCCTTGAAACCGAAATAGAAAAACGTCCCCTGCCGGAAGGGCTTGGAGAAGGCCCGGCCTATCGACCGAAAGAAGGCGGCGAGAAAAGATATGGCGGACGTAGGAATCAGGGGCAGAGAAACGGTTATAAAAGAAGAAATAAAAATCAAAGCAAGGAGGGACAATCACAAAAGAAAGCCCGCCCGAATGCAAATAGCAGAAGAAGCACTGCAAATCGGGATAAGAAAGCGAAACAATTCCAAGAAAAGAAAGCTTCTGATAAAGTTTAGTGCAAAATCTAGGTGGTAGAATTAAAAAAAGCTGTGAAATATTTGTAATGTTTCACAGCTTTTTCTAATTTTGTGGCGGACGCAATCGGCCCGGAGGGGTTGGGAAGTCCGTTTTTGATGGTAAAGGACGTTTACGGACGTTTTCTTCTATATTCAAACTTCGCAACTTTGAAACCATTCTGGAAGAGACGGCAACGGGGAACGTCCACGTAAGGTGTATTATACCTTGTCGGGACTGCCTCTCGGGGCAGCCCTACTTTGCATAATATCATCTGGACGTGGGCTGGCTGCGTTGCTCATCTTGGAATGGGGGCAATGCGAAGGCCTGAATATGAGATGAGCGAGAAGTACAGACTCCTACGTCCTCTTTTTTTATAAACCTGCCAAATCTTGGGGAAGTTCTATAGGCATAAAATTGTTTTATGTGTATGAGGAAATATGTATGGGTGTTCGCACTCTGTTTGCTTCCTATGGGATTCCTAAGTTGTGGGGACGGAGACGAGGACATGACGGAATTGGATGGTTCGGGGAATAACGGCGAGTCATCGGGTGTAGTATCTGACGGCACGCAGCCTCCGCTGTTGGCAGATGTAGGTATCCGTTTTCCGGTAACTTCTATTGATAATAATGGTTCTTCTACTATTTTTTTCCATTATTCGAATGGAAGACTGTCTGCCATCTACAATGAAGAAGGGGAGACATTAGCCGTCAGTTGGGGAGATGATGACATTTGGGAAAATATTAAAGTGAATCAGGATGGTTTTATTACCTCCACACAATATAAATTCAACGAAAAAGATGGCAGCTACGAGGTTAATGGAACAGTCCGTTTCGAATATGATGCTACAGGACATTGTATAAAAGAAATAACAGAAGAGAAATATATATATAATGAAAATTATTTGGGTGTAGTAATGGAGTATGTTACTTTAGTCGTGAACCACACTTGGCAAGATGATAATCTTGTGAATAGTTATATGACGTATAGTCTTGAAGACACTTTCTTTAATGCACAAAATGAATACCATAGTTATGAGAGGTATGAATCAGACTTTCGTTATTTTTATGATGGAGATAAAAATCCCAATTCAGGAATACACTTTGCAGGCTACTACCGAGGAAATTCAGATTTTGGATTCGGAGGATGGGATTATTATGGGGTGTTTAATTATTACAGTGGTTTGTTAGGGCGACTTTCCCGTAACATTCCTGTGAGATTTGACTATACTTGTTATTACGAGAGCAGCAGTGGTTCTAATCGTAGTACATCTTACAGCATTAACCTCCAAACAGACTACAATGAAAATGGCAGCATTCACGCGATTACGCAATTTTTTGATGGTCCTAATGTCTACATATCCAAAACTACTTTTGGTTATGACAATATCCCGCTGCGGAACGTAAAGCATGAACCATCTTTCCGTGGTAAAGAGAATATGGAACAACGTGCTCCTTTCGGAACTTTGCGAGAGAGGATGATGCAACGGCGTATGGCGCGATAATACAACAGGCAAACAATTTTAAAACGATAGATTATGAGAAGAACTGATTTTTTGAAAAAACATTTTTGGATTATGGCTGCCGGCCTGCTCGTGGCAGGCTTGTCTTCGTGCAGTAACGAAGACGAAGAAGGCGGCGGCTTGGCCGGTTATGGCAAGACGGCCAACGAGATGCCGCCAATGGCCAACGCGGGAATCGAGTTCCCGGTGACCACGGTTTATAACAATTCACGGGTGGCTGATGCCTTTTCGTACAAAAACGGGTGTATGAATAGTGCATTTGATTATAACCAAGAAACCATCAAGTTCTATTCTAATCCATTGACCGTAAAAAAAGTACTCCATACGTCCTACTCTACTGAAACGGAGGAGTATAAGAATATCCGCGTAAACAGTGCAGGATTTATCACCTCGTGTAACAATGATTATGGTTATATAGATGAAGAGGAAACATTTACGGAACATTGGGACATTACCATTGCTTACGACAATGAAGGACACATGGTGCTTGAGAAATATAAATACACGGACTCGGATGGAGGAGGCGGAAACGGTACTGTCACGTACACATGGGAAGAGGGCAACCTTATAAAACTATCAAGTACGGAAACTTGGAACTATGATGGCGAAGAGGAAACGTGGCGTTATGAAGAGGAGTACACCTACGATGAAACCCTTTACCCCAATCCCGGTGTCTACCATTTTTACGATTACCAGACGATAGGAATAGGAAGAGGTAGTTTCACTCAGGAACTTCTTTATGCCGGACTGTTAGGTAAGCCCACCAAGAATATTCCTATAAGTTACAAGGAAAGCCAATACGATGACAGGGACTTTTACGATTATACTACCGAAGGCGTGAACTATAACGGTGACGGCTCCATCAGTGACATACGTTCGGGATACGTCCGCACATACTCAGGCTCTCCTGGTAACTATGTTTCCGGCAATTACGTAGCTTTCGACTACGATACGGATTGGGACAACGATTACGACCAACTTTTGCCGAACTACAACCGCCAAAAGAAGAGCATCGCAAGCGGAAGCCGTTTCGGACGAAGAGGTCTCAGCCTGCGTAGAAAAGTGATGGAGAGAAATGCACAAAGAAACAACACCTACTAAAAATGCAATAAACGATGAAAAGAACAAGAATATTTGCCTTTTTCGCCTGCCTGTTTGTTGTGGCGGCGGCACATGCCCAGTTCATTTCCGACGGTAACGGGAAAAGTAAAGGGAGCGGCAAACCCAATAAGGCCATGGCATTCCTGAAAGGAAACGGCCCTGGCACTTGGCGCGGCTTGCGTTTCGCCTACGACCGTTCCATCCTGAAGTCCACGGCGGAAGGCAGTGAACTCAAACAGGGATTCAACGGTTTCACGCTCAGTTATGTACAGTCTTGGCACGTGACGCGCACGCTCCCGCTCTTCGTGGAGGCGGGTGGCGGCCTGAGCTTCTGGCGACATAGTTACGACTTTTCGGAGGAGGACATCACGTTGGAGACCTCGCAGAATCTGCTCGGCCTGTACATTCCCGTCAACGCAGTGTACAAGATAAAGATAAACGCCCGTATGGCCGTGAAGCCCTACACGGGTTTTTACTTCCGCCTTTGGCTGACGGGCAAGGAGAAGTATGAAAGCGGCGTGGGCGGCACCACCTCTTCCGATTCCTATACCCTTTTCGGCGGGGACGGCTGCGACTGGAAACGCTTCCAGATGGGTTGGCAGATAGGCGCGTCGTTGGACTACAACGCCTACAACTTCGGCTTCGGCTACGGGATAGACTTCAACCAGGTCGCCCCGGAAGCCCGTTTCGGCACGTTCAGCCTGCGCGTGGGCATGGACTTCTAAACGTAGGGACCAGAGAATGCTTTTCCGCATAAAAAAGACAAATCGTCCGTTTGCTTCATCACGAAGACAAACGGACGGTTTGTCCTTTCAGCAAAGTTACGGTTGTGTTCGCCAACAGGTAAAACCCTATTTCTTAAACTTTTTCCGTGTTGAGTTATAATAGTTTTGCTATCTTTGCAGTAGAAGACTTGGAGATGTGAAGTATGGAGCATAATATAAAAGACAAAATAGAATGGACGATTATCTTCGTTTGGGAGTTCGGACGCAAGTACGGACTTACGATGAAGCAGGCTTTCAACTATCTTAGCCGTTTTAAGGGAATAGACTTTATCGACCGTCACTATGGATATGTACATACACAGTCATTTGCCTCGATGGTGGATGACATAGCCGAATATTGCCATCGTCACGGAGGGACGTTGATGTGAAATTATATCATGGGACAAATCGGGATTTTGAGAAGATAGACTTGCAGAAATCAAAACCAAACAAGGACTTTGGTCGTGGCTTTTATCTCTCAGCAGACTACGAGCAAGCTTTAAGCATGGCACAGGTAGAAGTGGAACAGTTGGATTTTGGCACTCCGATAGTACAAGTTTATATCATGGATGACAGTGCGTGGGAGAAATTACACGTACTTCGTTTTGAGGATTATTCGGAGGAATGGGCTAAATTTATTCTGCGAAACCGTAATAATTCCACAAATGTGCCGACACACGAGTATGACGTGGTAATCGGTCCTATCGCTAACGACCGGGTTGGTGTACAGTTGTGGAGATATGAGAATCATTCCATAGACCTGCCCACATTAGTACACAACTTGCAATACATGAAAGGTATAACTATACAATATTTCTTTGGGACGGAACGTGCCATAAAACTATTACGACGGATATGAACGAGAAAACGGAAATGATGGCAAGCATGATAAAGAACCTCGCCTTGCTGTTGTTGGAGCAGAATAATGAGTTGACAATGGAACAAGCCCTTTCCATTGTGTTCAATTCAGAAACGTATCGGAAAGTGATGGATGAACGAACACATTTCTATTATCAAAGTCCGAAATATGTTTTTGCCTTTTTAGAAGAAGAACTTAAAAAGAGCAATTTTGAATAGCGGAAAGCACCTTTTCCGCATAAAAAAGACAAATCGTCCGTTTGCTTCATCGCGAAGACAAACGGACGGTTTTTTTATTTCTCTTTTTTCAGTAAGTCTCTGATTTCCGTGAGCAGTTGGATGTCGGCCGGAGGAGCAGCCGGAGCTTTCGGTTCCTCTTTCTTCTTTTTGTTGAGGGCGTTCATACCCTTTACCAAAAGGAAGATGGCCAATGCAATGATGATGAAGTCCAGCGTGGTCTGGATAAAATTACCGTAATTCAGCGTGACGGCCGGCGTCACCTCTGCCCCGCCCTTCATGACTGCCTCTTTCAATGTGATTTTCAGGTCGGAGAAATTCACTCCGCCGATGAGCAAACCTACGGGAGGCATGATGATGTCCGCCACTACCGAAGAAACGATTTTACCGAAGGCACCGCCGATAATGATACCGACCGCCATGTCCACCACATTGCCACGCATGGCAAATTGCTTGAATTCTTGCAAGATTTTTTTCATAGTTTCCAGTTTTGTTTATGAATTACCGAGGCAAGTTAAGCAAAATTATTCCAATGGCCAAATTTCGGTCTCATTCTTTTCCTTTTCTTTTCCCTCTTATTGTTTTTCTTTACAGCCATGGCCTCGTGCTTTTTTGTTCTTTTTCTAAAATCATGATTCTATAAACCTTTGTGTAATAGATGCTTATAAATGCAAAATCAATCGGCTGAGAATGAAAAATCAATCGGCTGAGAACGATTTTCCGTTCTGCGGCAAACGATTTTTCATTCTCAGCCGATTGATTTTATGCTTTGAGGAAGGTGTGTGGAGAGGTTCATCGGATATTCTGAAAAACATACAGAATGGACGTACGTTCAATGCCTGAACCGGGAAGTATCCACTTCCTTGATTTCCTTTTTCTTATATCCTCCGAAACGGAAACTGAAGTTCAGGGTGAACGTTCTTAGGTAAAAAGAGTTTTCCATTCTCACGTCCTGACCTCCGTAACGTAGGTTACATTCCGGCATACTTGTATTGAATATGTCGCTGCAACGGGCAGAGAGTGTGGCTTTGTTTCCGGCAAAGGTCCATTTCACCCCGGCATCTACCGTACCCACCATTTTCAGGTCGTATGTGCCTTGTATGGCCGGAGTCTGCATGAATCCGCGCAATTCGAAAGCCAGATTCTTGTTCAGCTTGAACGTGTTGTCCCATTGGCACTGCAAAATCCACTTTTTCCGGTCGAAAGGAAGGTCGAAAAAGTCGTCGCAACGGTGGTGCGCGTATTGTTCCACCGCTACCCAACGGGAATCCCACCACGTTCCGATCCGGAACGGCACCGTGGCCATGAGACCTACGTACTGCGTGTAGTTCCAGTTCATCATCTTGTAAATCATGGCCAACCGTTCCGTGGACTGATAGGCCGTTTGCATGAACTGGTCTTGGGTGCGGGAGAAGTATGCGCCGAAAACATACTTTTGCTTCACTACGTAATTGGCATTCACACTGTAGTTCGTCTGTGGGCGCAATCCGGGTGTGCCCCATATTTCGGAATATCCGTTGATGTAGCTGACGGAAGACTGCATTTCCCAATATCCCGGATAAGTCTTTTGGGTGGAGAGCGAGAGTTGCAGGATGTGTTCGGGAGTCTTCATGTAAGTGAGGGAAGCCTGAGGGTAGAAAGCCCATTTGCGGTAATTGCCGATGGAGTAATACTCCCCTGTGCCCGATACCGACCATGATATTCCACTGGGGTAATCCTTTCCCAACGATATGTAGAAGTCCGCGGTCTGTTCTTTTAACTTGGAGTCCGTAGAGGGAGTGGCGATGTCGCCTTCCACCTCGGTGTAGGTTTGAAAGTCATGGTTATGGGTTTGGGTATAAGAGACGCCATATCCCAGATTCCATCCTTGGGACAGTTTGTGTTTCTGGTCGGCATACACGTTGTAGCGGTCTATCCGTTGCCCGCCAGCCAAGGTGAAACGGTTCCGGTTGCCGTCGGCATACTCGGCGTGCATCCATCGCCGGTTGTCCGTCGTATAGTGCGTATAGTCCCCACCGGCATCCAGACCGAATCCCGAACGGAGGTGCAATGCGATGTTGTGCATCTGGGCTTCGCGACGGCCGTCTATGCCGCAGGTTTGGAAATTTCCTGTTGTTTGCGCGTCCTCCTGTATATTCGGCATGTATTTGCCAGTGTAAGCCAAGTCTATGCTGCTGTTCTCGTTGAAGTGGTATTCTCCGGCCACCCGCATGTTATGCCTGTAAGCTTTGTTGCGAAGCTGTTCGTTTTCTTCTATGGAATATACCTGTCCGTCCAAGGTGTGCCGTGAAAACAAGTTGTAATATTGCATCGTGTGTACACGGTCTATGCCGTACATGGCATCCAATGCCAGTTTCGGGGTTGAGAAACGGAAATTCCCGGTGGCATTGCCCGCGTTGAAGTAGCAGTTGTCATAACTTGCATTGACTTCGCCCTGAAAGGAATAGTCGTTGGGACGTTTCAGAACGACGTTCAGGGAAGCTCCTCTTACGTGATATTGTGGCGGAGTGCTATACATGACCTCCACTTTCTCCACGCGGCTGACCGGAGTATTCCGCAAAAGGGTCTCCAACTGTCCCGCATCCATCGTGGTGGGTTTGCCGTTCAGGATGACCGTGACATCTCCGGCACCGGCCAAGGTCAATTTGCCTCCTATCTCTTGCACGCCGGGCAACCTCTGCAAGGCCTCGTAGGTGTTGTTGACGACTTTATCCCGGACGATTTGTTCCAAATCATAGTTCAACCTCCCCTCTTCCACCCTTACTATGGGACGCTCGGCTTTGACCATGACCTCACCGATGGTGCGGTCAGCCAGTTGCAGTACGATGGTCCCTACATCCTTTCCCGTTCCGTTTACGGTTCGTGAACGATATAAAAGGTGTTGTACAATCAGGCGATACTGCTCCGGTTGGGCCGACAGGGTGAAATGGCCGTCGGCATCTGATACGGCGGCACTGACGAATATGGAATCCGGAGTCTGCAGTACTACTGCAGCCCCTGTTACCGGGCTGGATTCCCGGTCCGTGATTCTTCCGGAAACGGTTTGGGCATCCAGTAATTGAATGCCCAAACCATAGCTCCCCAATAAAAGGACGCTTAAAATCTTGTGTGCTCTGTTCATGATGGTGTGGCAGGGGTTAATACTCGAGAAGTTCCATCGTCGGCTTGCCGTCGTATCCTACACAGATATTGACCATATAACAACTGGCGTCGTCGGGGATACATACCGTGGCATTGAAATGGCATCCGTGCGGACCGGCTTCGGAAAATACCATGTTCGACAGGATGGCCTGATTCAGGAAACCGCTCGGTACGAGCCCGGTGAAGCTTTTCCGGGTATAGTCCCGTGAAAACAAACACACCTTTCCTTTGTACACGCAGATGTGAATCACGTTGTCGTAGTACACATTTTCCACGGCGATACCCTCGTCCGTATAACTTGTCTTATATACTTTCAAGCGCGAGGGGTTGACGTAGACATAGCAATGGTAACGCTCGCCGCCATGGAACACTACTGTGTCTTTTTTTACGACTTCATTGTAGGTGAGCGTGGCGGCTTGCCGATGGATGAAATAGATACTGTCGTTCGGGGCTTCCGATCGGACGAGCTTCACGACGTCGCCCGTGGCCGAATGGAAGTGGAAAAGGTGATTTCCCCTCTTGTCTATGGGATAAGCGGTCGTATCGCCTCCTCCGGCCAAAAACAAAGTGTCCTTACGGATAAAAAAACGTACCGGTACGTTGGCCGTATCGGGGTAATAGATGGTGTCCCCTTTGGCGCAGAACGAAACGGTCTCGGTCTCCTGGTCGATCCAGATTCCCTGCAAAGCTTTTTTGGCTTCCTGGTCTTCCGGTTCGGGAGTATCCCCGCTTGGAGTACGGTTGTCCCTTGTACCGCAACTTGTCCATGCTGCCACGGACACTAAAAGACTACCGTATATAATATGATGTATCCATTTCATTACTTTCCGATACAATGGTATTCAAATCCGGCTTCGCGTACTTCGTCAGCGTCATATACGTTGCGCCCGTCGATGATGAGCCGTCCGCTCATCGTCTTCTTCAGCACGCCCCAAACCGGCAGGCGGAATTCCTTCCATTCGGTCACCAAAAGCAGCGCGGCGGCATCCAATGCCGCTTCGTACATGTCGCGGGCATAAATGACTGCATCGCCCAAACGGCGGCGGCATTCATCCATGGCTTCCGGGTCGTAGACACGAACCGTGCATCCGGCTTCCAGTAATTTCCGGATAAGAACGAGGGACGGTGCTTCGCGCATGTCGTCCGTCTCAGGCTTGAAAGCCAGTCCCCACAATGTGACGGTCTTGCCAGCCAACTCATGTTGCCATGCCGTGTCCAGCTTGTGGAAGAGGATGGACTTCTGGCGTTCGTTCACAGCCTCTACGGCTTTCAGTACCGTCATTTCGTAGCCGTTCTGCTCGGCCGTCTTGATGAGTGCCTTCACGTCTTTGGGAAAACAGGAGCCTCCGTAGCCGCATCCGGCATACAGGAACTTGCGGCCGATGCGGGTGTCGGCTCCGATACCGTTGCGCACCATGTTGACATCCGCTCCCACGCGTTCGCACAAATTGGCGATGTCGTTCATGAATGAGATGCGTGTGGCCAACATGGAGTTAGCGGCGTATTTCGTCATCTCGGCAGAGGGAATGTCCATGAATATCACTCGGAAATTGTTGATAAGAAAAGGTTTGTAGAGTTTGGTCATCAGTTCCTTGGCTTTTTCAGACTCCACGCCTACCACCACGCGGTCCGGGCTCATGAAATCGCTGATGGCGTTGCCTTCTTTCAGGAATTCCGGATTGGAGGCCACATCGAAAGCGATGTCGAGTCCCCGTTCGTCCAACTCTTCCTGAATGGCGTGGCGTACTTTCTGCGCCGTACCGACGGGAACGGTACTCTTGGTAACAACCAATTTGTAATCATTCATATATCTGCCGATTGTTCGAGCAACTTGTAGGACGTATTTCAAGTCCGCGCTTCCGTCTTCGTCGGGGGGAGTTCCCACAGCACTGAATATCACCTGCACCTTGTCGAGCACACTTTCGAGTGAAGTGGTGAAGTCCAACCGCCCTGCTTTTTGATTCTTCTGGACCAACTCCTTCAGGCCCGGTTCGTAAATAGGAATTTCACCTTGTTTGAGCTTTTCAATTTTATTCCGGTCCACGTCCACGCAAGTGACATTGACCCCTATCTCGGCAAAACATGCACCGGTTACCAAACCTACGTAGCCGCTGCCTACAATCGCTATATTCATACTTTCGTTGCTATTAACTGTAGGCAAAAGTAATGAAAAATAGAGCTATCAACAATACAAGCTGAAATATTTGATAACTTTTTCTGCAAAAATTAGCAATGTCCACGGGAAAGCCGTAAATTTGTAGTGTGAAAGAGTTAGTAAAACATATCGAGATATTGTTGCTGGATCACGATTGTGTGGTGGTTCCGCAAATCGGGGGATTCGTGACTTGCAATGCTCCGGCCAAATACGTGGAAGAAGAAAATCTGTTTTTACCCCCTATCCGTACGGTGGGGTTCAACGAACGCCTGAAAGCCGACGACGGATTGTTGGTTCGTTCATACGTGGAAGCATACGATTGTTCCGACACCGAGGCGAGAGCCATGCTCGGAGAACAGATCCGCGACCTGCAACAGGAATTGTGGGAGACGGGCACGTACGACCTTGGGAGCATCGGGGTATTGATGTTGGATGAGCGGAACAATGTGGAATTTTCACCTTGTCAGGCCGGTACGGTCTGTCCGGCTTATTATGGTTTGGATGCCTTGCTGTTCGAACCTTTGCAAGCGGAAAAAACGGTGGAAGCGTCATTGGCCGTCGAGGTGTCGCGTACGGTTCCCGAAAGAAAGCCCGAAGCGGCTGCAACCGAAAGCGAGCCTGTGGCACGCGGCGAAATCACCATCCGGCTGAAGACGGTGTGGCTGCAAAACATTGCTGCCGTGGCTGCCGTGGTGCTCTTGTTTTTCCTGATGTCTCCCGATGCCAAGAACACGGGAGTGTCTTCCGCGAACCAAGCTGATTTCGCCCGTCTGATGTGGATGCCTGCGGTACAGGAAACCGTACCTGAGGCTTTCGGTAAGCCGGAAAAGATACAGGCCAAGGGTACGGAAACGGATGTGGAAGGCGCAGGAACGGCCGTTGCCCGACCGGAACCCGTCCAAAATACGGAGGACGCGGCGGCAGTGAAAAGCGGTTATTGCGTTGTGGTGGCCAGTGCCATTTCGGAAAAGAACGCAGAGAGTTATGTCGAACGGCTTCATAAGGAAGGTTACAAAGAGGCGCAAGTATATAAAAAAGGAAATATGGTGCGTGTGGTTTTCCCCGGATTTGTATCCGAATCGGAAGCGCATGCCAAGATGAACGCTTTGAGCGACCGGTCGGAAGAGTTTGCGTCTGCATGGGTTTATCATATCAAGTAAGGAATACAAGGAATGAAAAGAGTACGCTGTCCTAAATGTGATCATTACATCACTTTTGACGAAACCCAGTACGAAGACGGGCAGTCACTTGTTTTCGAATGTCCGGAATGCCGCAAGCAGTTCGGCATACGCATCGGGGCATCCAAGTTGCGGGCTACACGTAAGGAAGAGACTGTGGACGAGAACGAGAACGATGACGCATACGGCAGCATCGTGGTAGTGGAGAACGTCTTCCACTATAAGCAGGTGCTTCCGCTGAAGTTGGGCGACAACGTAATCGGAAGGTACGTGAAAGGGACTGCCATTTCTACCCCCATTGAGACAGTAGACCCCAGTGTGGACACCAAGCATTGCATCATCAATGTGAAACGGGACAAGAACGGTCGTTTGGTGTACACCTTGCGCGACGCGCCGAGCAATACCGGCACTTTTTATATGAATGACATATTGACGGACTATGACCGTGTGAGACTGGAAGACGGCAGCATAGTCACTATCGGGGCTACCACGTTGATATTGCGTGCGGCTCGTGAAGAATAATTTTTATCTTATTTTTATGCAACCGGAATTGAGCAAGATGGTTGCCGCTACCCTTTCCATTGCCGAAAGACAAGTGGCACGCACCTTGGATTTATTGGAGGGAGGGGCTACCATCCCTTTTATCAGCCGTTACCGTAAGGAGATGACCGGAGGGCTGGATGAAGTGCAAATCGGAGAAATCAAAAGAGTGTATGACAAATTGGTCGAGACGGGCAAACGAAAGGAAACGATATTGGCTTCCATCGGGGCACAAGACAAGTTGACCGATGAACTGAAACGGAGAATCGAGGCTTGTTGGGACGCTACGGAATTGGAAGACATCTATTTGCCTTATAAACCGAAACGTCGTACGCGTGCCGAGATAGCCCGGCAGAAAGGACTGGAACCCTTGGCCGTAATTATCGCCATGCAGCGTGAGGCGCACATACGCGAAGTGGCCGGACGTTATGTGAACGGGCAAGTAAAGGATGTGGACGAGGCTTTAGCCGGGGCTTCGGATATTCTGGCCGAACAGTTTAACGAGAACGAACGTTGTCGGAATGCTGTGCGCCAACAGTTCCGCCGTGGATCCGTCATCAGTTCCAAAGTGGTGAAAGGTAAAGAGGAGGAAGGGGCAAAATACCGTGATTATTTTGATTTCAGCGAACCGTTGAAGCGATGCTCGTCTCATCGTTTGTTGGCTTTGCGACGCGGAGAGGCGGAAGGTATCCTGAAGGTGGCTATTTCTCCGGACGACGAGGATTGTGTGGAGAACTTGAACCGTTTGTGCGTCAAAGGAAACGGCGAATGCAGCAAACTCGTAGCTTCTGCATTGACAGATAGTTATAAGCGTTTGATTAAACCTTCCATCGAAACGGAATTTGCAGCCGCTTCCAAACAGAAAGCCGATGATGAGGCCATCAGGGTCTTCGCGCAAAATCTTCACCAACTGCTTTTGGCTCCGCCTTTGGGGCAGAAGCGTGTGTTGGGTTTAGACCCCGGATTCCGTACGGGATGCAAGGTGGTATGCTTGGATGCCCAAGGGAATTTGTTGCATAACGAAGCGATATACCCCCACCCTCCGCGTAATGAATATGCACAGGCGCAACGGAAGTTGCAGAAATTAGTGGAACAGTACGACATACAGGCCATAGCCATAGGGAACGGTACGGCCAGTCGCGAGACGGAGAGCTTCGTGCAATCTGTCCGTTTCGACCGTCCGGTAGAAGCGTTCGTGGTGAGCGAAGACGGGGCTTCCATCTATTCGGCTTCCAAAATCGCCCGTGAGGAATTCCCGGAATATGACGTGACGGTGCGCGGTGCCGTTTCCATCGGACGCAGGTTGATGGACCCGTTGGCGGAATTGGTGAAGATAGACCCGAAATCCATCGGTGTCGGACAATACCAGCACGACGTGGACCAGACGAAACTGCGGGAAACGTTGAACCGTACGGTAGAATCGTGCGTGAATGCCGTGGGAGTCAACTTGAATACCGCGAGTTGTCAACTGCTGACTTACGTGTCGGGTTTGGGGCCGCAACTGGCACAGAATATCGTGGACTACCGTGCGGAAAACGGTCCCTTCCCCACTCGGCGGGATTTGATGAAAGTGAAACGCATGGGGGCGAAAGCCTTTGAGCAGTGCGCCGGTTTCTTGCGCATTCCGGGAGGTGAGAATCCTTTGGACAATACAGCCGTGCATCCCGAACGTTATGCCTTGGTGCAAAGGATGGCCAAGGATGCGGGGGCTTCTGTGGAAGAACTCATCCGCAACAAGGAATTGCGGCGGAACATTCCGTTGGAACGGTATGCGACGGAGGATTGCGGCCTTCCTACGCTGAACGACATCATGAGCGAACTGGACAAACCGGGGCGCGACCCGCGCAGCAAAATAAAGGCCTTCTCTTTCGATCCCAATGTACATACGATGGACGACCTGAAGGAAGGGATGGTGTTGCCGGGCATCATTTCCAATATTACGAATTTCGGTTGTTTCGTAGACATCGGGGTACACGAGAAAGGTTTGGTGCATATTTCGCAGTTGGCCGACCGCTATGTGAGCGACCCGAACGAAGTCGTTTCGCTTCACCAACAGGTGAACGTGCGCGTGCTGCAAGTGGACAAGGAACGCAAACGGATTGCATTATCATTGAAAATCTGAAAATTTATGAAATACAAGATTTTGGTCCTGGATTTGGACGGGACTTTGACGAACAAGAAAAAAGAAATCACGGTGCATACGAGGGAAACCCTCATCCGGGCACAGGAAGCGGGCGTGAAGATCGTGCTGGCTTCCGGAAGGCCTACCTACGGCATCGCCCCATTGGCCGAAGAACTGCGCCTCGGGGACTTCGAGGGTTATATCCTGTCCTACAACGGAGGGCAAATCATTGATTGGAAGACCAAGAAGATGATGTATGAGAATGAACTCGACCCGAAAGTATATCCTTATTTATATGAATGCGCGAAAAAGAACGGTTTCGTAATATTGAGCTACAAGGACGAATACATCGTATCGGAAGACGCGGGGAATCCGTACGTGCAACATGAGGCTTTTCTGAACAGGATGCCCAGCATTACCGTACCGAATTTCCTGGAGGTGTTCGATTTTCCTGTTCCGAAGTGCCTGATTGTGGGCGACCCGGAACCGTTGTCCGTACTGGAGCAAAAGATGAAGCAAGATTTGGAAGGGCGGATGAATGTATTCCGTTCCGAACCGTTTTTCTTGGAATTGGTGCCCAATGGCATTGACAAGGCGCGAAGCCTTGCCGTCCTATTGGGTGAGTTGAGCATGAAACCGGAAGAAATGGTGGCTGTGGGCGACGGATTCAACGACTTGTCCATGATTCAGTTTGCAGGTTTGGGAGTAGCCATGGCCAATGCGCAGGATGTCGTAAAAGAAGCCGCCGACTATGTCACCCTCTCGAATGAGGAGGACGGTGTGGCCGCAGTGGTGGAGAAATTCCTGCTTTGTGTTTGACATTTTGGCAAAATGCCATTTTCCCCCCTGCAGGATTGTGATATTTCGGGGGCAAGGCAGATGAAGACGAAAACAAGTGATTCTCGTGCGGTCTGGCGGAAACAAAAAGACAACTCCTCAGTTCTTTTCCTTGCATTCTGCAAGAAGAACTGCTGTCCTATGCCTTTCCTGTCGGGGTTCATGATAGCAAAAATCGTGTTTAAGCTTTCATCATGCCGCCCTTTCCACAGTATCAGGAACCGACCAAATAGAAAAAAACGAGGCGTTTTGCGCTGTTTCGTTTGCCGTTTTCAACTGTTTTAAGTGTCGGAATGCGGATGACCTCACTATGACTTGAGGAGATAAAAAATGTTTTCTGCGCCAAACGAAAAAAAGTTCGGCCTCGTTTGGACTTAAAAAACATTTAATCGTATAAAAAACGAGGCTAAATTGTGAAGAAACGTATCTAAACTCAAACAGGAATCTTGTTTTTCCGTTTTTTCAGCGGCTCACGTCCTATCCGAAGAAACGCTTGAAACTTTCTTTTTGCATACGAAACCCTTATTTCCCTGCCATTTGTCCAAAATGAATGGATGGTGAGAAAAAGGCATCCCATTGCACGTGGTCTCGCATTTTTTATGTAATTTTGTTCTCAGTTTGTGCGGATGCCCTTTGTGTCCGTTAAGGCAGGCCGGCAAGGTCGGGCGGGAATCCGGACCATCCATGTGGAACTTTAAAAAAGCATATCAGGAATGAAATAAAAATAAACGACATATTTAAATATTAACAAAGCATTAGCTATTATTGCGTTCACCGAAAAGTGTAGGAAGCTCATTAGGAAATAGAACATGCAAATAATAGACAAGCTTGCCGTGGGAGGTTGAAGCTTACCAAGAAAGATAGGACTAATGTTTGCGCCGTCAGGGCGTGGACTTGTCTTGTTTTCTTGGGAGGCTTCCTTTTCCTACACTGCCTCGGTGGACGCACAGATAAGGTTCACGCCTTCTTTGTGCGTCCATGCGGATGATAGCCGATGCGTAAAAGCTATCATCTGTTATGAAAGAAAAAATCAGTAGTCTGACATCGAGCACTATCAGTGCGCTCCGGTTTCCGTTGACGGTAGGTGTCGTATTCATCCATTTCAACGTTCTTTCCGATAATTTGGCCGTGCGTGGCACCGGAAACGCCGAACACTTCCCCACGTGGCTCGTATGTATGTTCAACTTGTTTAGCGAAGTCCTGCCGCGCATTGCCGTACCGTTGTTCTTCATTATCTCGGGTTACCTGTTTTTCCGTTCGGGTTTCATGATACGGACTTACACAGACAAGTTGCGCAGAAGGGTACGTACGCTCCTCGTCCCATATATCCTATGGAACCTGCTCTGCTTGATCAGAACTGCTTTTCGGGACATTCCCGCATTCTCTGGCTTAAGCCACGACACAGCGCAAGCCAACTGGTCGTTGTCTGCGGTGTTGGCGTGTTTCTGGGACAATAGTCGCGGTGTGTTCCCTGTACCTGCATCGTCATACATTTATCCGCAGGATTTTCCCTTGTGGTATGTTCGCGACCTTATGCTCGTGGTCGTATTGGCTCCTGTATTCTATTGGATGCTCAAAAAGGTTGGATGGTTGGCAGTTGTGGTTTTGGGTATGGTTTGGCTTGCCTTGCATTCCATTTGCAATATAACCTACTGGGGACAGTTCTTCACGGCGGCTTTCTTCTTCTCGTGGGGAGCCTGCTACGGTCTGAAAGGTATGGACTTGGTGGCCTCGATGCGCCACCGCACGTGGATAGCCCTGCTGTATCCCCTTTGGGCGGTGGCTGATATGCTAAAGGTGGAGGGTATATACGGTATTTATATCCACAATATCGGCATCATTTTCGGCATATTCTCAGCGGTCGTGCTGACGGCATACTTGTTGGAACGCGGTGTCATCCGGGTGAACAAGTTCTTGTCGGATGGCAGTTTCTTCCTGTATGCCCTACACGCTTTGCTCATGCTCGTCTTAGCAAGGTGTATCACAAAAGTATTTTTCGTGGACAGTCTTTTTTATACGGTTGCACTTTATTTCATCGTGCCTTGCTTGACTACTGCCGTCTCATTCGGACTCTACGAGTTGCTTCGGCGATATACACCCCGGATTTGCGCAGTGTTGACGGGAGGGCGATGACGCTGTTCCGGTTTTCGTCAGCATAATGAAAAAATGCCGGAAAGGTTGGAACTTGAAACCTTTCCGGCATTTTCTGTGTTTACGCTCTTCTTTCCAACATGACCACATTTTCCACGTGCTGCGTATGCGGGAACATGTCCACGGGGCGTACTCTCATGATTTTGTATTGAGAATCCAGCAAAGCCAGGTCACGCGCCTGTGTGGCCGGATTGCAACTGACGTAGACGATGCGATGAGGTGCGGCAAATAAGATAGTCTCTATGACGTCTTTGTGCATGCCGGCTCTTGGAGGGTCCGTGATGATTACGTCCGGTTGGCCGTGTGCCGTGATGAATTCCTTGTTCAGGATGTCCTTCATGTCACCGGCGAAAAACAGGGTATTGCCGATTCCGTTGATTTGTGAATTGATTTTGGCATCCTCAATGGCTTCGGGCACATACTCTATTCCGATGACCTTCCGGGCTTTCCCGGCCACGAAATTGGCGATGGTTCCGGTTCCGGTATACAAGTCGTAAACCAGTTCCGTACCGGTGAGGCCTGCAAAGTCCCGCGCTACCTTATATAATTCATACGCCTGATCGGTATTGGTCTGGTAGAAACTTTTCGGACCGACTTTGAACCTCAGATTTTCCATTTGCAGGTAAATGTGGTCGTTTCCCTTAAACGTGATGACATCCAAATCGCCTATCGTATCATTGTATTTGAGGTTGTTTACATATAATAAAGAGGTAATCTCCGGGAATGTTTCGGCCAGATAACCCATCAATGCCTCGGCTTGCGCTTTTTCCGTATCGTTGGTGATGCAGAACTGCATAAGAAGCATCAGTTCGTCCGTATTGGAGTTACGAATCATCATGTTGCGCAATAGTCCGGCATGTTCCCGCTGATCGTGGAATGTCAACTGGTGCTCGTACCCGTAGTCACGGATGGCGTTACGGACACGGTTATTGACATCATCCATCAGGCGGCACTGTTCGATGGGCAAAATCTTGTCGAACGAACCGCTGGTGTGGAATCCTACGGCTCCGTTCTGCGTATATGCGTTTCCGGATGCGATTTCTTCCGGTGTAAGCCATCTCTTGTTTGAAAAACCGAATTCCAGCTTGTTTCGGTATTCTTCCGTTTTCACGGAACCCAATATCGGCTGTACGCCGTTGAGTTCTACCTTACCGATACGGGTAAGATTATCCAGAACTTGCTGTTGCTTGTATTTGAGCTGCTCTTTATATGGGAGACACTGCCACTTGCAACCGCCGCAAACTCCGAAATGCGGGCAGAAAGGTACGGCCCGAAGAGGAGAATATTGGTGGAACTTTACGGCTGTCGCTTCGCAATAATGATGTTTTTTCTTCTGGATTTTCAGGTCGACCACATCTCCGGGAACGACAAAGGGAACGAAAACCACCATGTCGTCCACCCGGGCCAGGGCTTTGCCCTCTGCTGCCACATCCGTAATTGTAATATTCTCTAATATAGGGAATTCTTTTCTTTTTCGGGTCATATCCGATGAGTTTATTTAGTTTTTTATTTTGATTTCAGGGGACAAAAGTAGCATTTTTTTTGCATTTTTTCTCGTTTTTCCTTTTGCAGCCCATTTTTTTTGAGTAGTTTTGCATTAATTCATTTTGTTAACTAATTCAAAAACAAGCTTTGAAAAATGAGTGAAAAAAGAGTTTATACTTTTGGTAACGGGCAGGCTGAGGGCAATGCCCAGATGAGAGAAAGACTTGGTGGCAAAGGTGCTAATCTCGCCGAAATGAATCTTATCGGTATACCTGTACCTCCTGGTTTTACCATTGCAACAGATGTTTGCAACGAATACTATGAAGTGGGGCAAGAGAAAATCGTAGAAATACTTCAAGCTGAGGTCAATGCTGCGGTGGCCCATGTAGAAAACTTGATGAACAGTAAGTTCGGAAGCACTGAGAATCCGTTGCTGGTCTCGGTTCGTTCCGGTGCCCGGGCTTCCATGCCGGGTATGATGGATACCATTCTTAACTTAGGTTTGAATGATGAAGTAGCCGAAGGAATGGTACGTAAGACGGGTAATCCTCATTTCGTGTACGATTCTTACCGCCGCTTTGTTCAGATGTACGGCGACGTGGTGCTGGGAATGAAACCGGTGAATAAGGAAGATATCGATCCGTTCGAAGCCATCATAGATGAGGTGAAAGCCATTCGCGGGATAGAGTTGGACAAGGATTTGTCGGTGGATGAGTTGAAAGATTTGGTGGCCCGTTTCAAGAAAGCCATCAAGGAACAGACCGGAAATGACTTCCCTACCGACCCGATGGAGCAACTCTGGGGAGCCATCTGCGCCGTATTCCGCAGTTGGATGAATGAACGTGCTATTCTTTACCGTAAGATGGAGGGCATACCCGATGAATGGGGTACGGCGGTTTCTGTCATGGCCATGGTATTCGGCAATATGGGCGAAACGTCGGCTACGGGTGTTTGTTTTAGCCGCGATGCCGCGACTGGCGAGAACCTGTTCAACGGCGAGTACCTTGTGAATGCCCAAGGTGAGGACGTTGTGGCCGGAATCCGTACACCCCAACAAATCACGGTAGAGGGTTCACGCCGTTGGGCTGCCCTGCAAGGTATCTCGGAGGAAGAACGTGCCGCCAAATATCCTTCGATGGAAGAGGCTATGCCTGAGATTTATAAAGAGCTCGATGCCATTCAGACTAAATTGGAAAACCACTATCGCGATATGCAGGATATGGAGTTTACAGTTCAGGATGGCAAACTTTGGTTCTTGCAGACGCGCAACGGTAAACGTACCGGTACAGCTATGGTGAAAATCGCCATGGACTTAGTGCGTGAAGGATTGATAGACGAGAAGACAGCATTGAAACGTTGCGAGCCTCAAAAACTGGATGAGCTTCTCCACCCCGTGTTTGACAAAGATGCGTTGAAGAAAGCCAAGGTGATTACACAAGGGTTGCCGGCGTCTCCGGGGGCGGCTTGCGGACAAATTGTGTTCCACGCAGATGATGCCCAGAAATGGCGTGAGGACGGCCATCGGGTGGTTATGGTACGTATCGAGACCTCTCCCGAAGATTTGGCCGGTATGTCGGCAGCCGAAGGTATTCTCACAGCCCGTGGAGGTATGACTTCCCATGCGGCCGTAGTGGCTCGTGGTATGGGTAAATGTTGTGTGTCCGGTGCCGGTGCCATCAATGTGAACTACAAGAACAAGACAGTGGAGATCGAAGGCGTTGTATATAAAGAAGGCGATTACATCTCCTTGAACGGTTCTACGGGACAAGTTTATGCCGGAGAGATACCGACGAAAGCGGCTGAACTATCCGGTGACTTCAAGGCACTGATGGATTTGTGTGACAAATATACGAAGCTTCAGGTACGGACGAATGCCGATACACCGCACGACGCGCAAGTGGCTCGTTCTTTCGGAGCAAAGGGTATCGGTTTGACCCGTACGGAACACATGTTCTTTGAAGACCAAAAGATTGTGGCCATGCGCGAAATGATTTTGGCTGGTAGTGTGGAAGGCCGTAAAAAAGCTTTGGCCAAACTGCTTCCTTATCAGAAGAGTGACTTCAAAGGCATTTTGGAAGCTATGGATGGCTGTCCGGTGAACATTCGTTTGCTCGATCCCCCACTCCATGAATTTGTGCCCCATGACTTGAAAGGACAGCAGAAGATGGCCGATGAGATGGGTGTCAGTGTGGAAGAAATTCAGAAACGTGTGGAAAGCCTTGCCGAGAACAACCCGATGTTGGGTCATCGTGGATGCCGTTTGGGGATTACTTTCCCGGAAATTACCGAAATGCAGACCCGTGCCATTTTGGGTGCAGCCTGCGAGTTGAAGAAAGAAGGTAAGGACCCGAAACCCGAAATCATGGTACCGTTGGTAGGCATTCTTTATGAGTTGAAACAGCAGAAAGAAGTTATTTTGGCTACGGCTAAAGAAGTTTTCGCCGAAGAAGGTATCGAAGTGGAATTCGAAATCGGTACTATGATAGAGACTCCTCGTGCGGCTCTGACAGCCAACCGTATCGCTTCGGAAGCCGAGTACTTCTCTTTCGGAACGAACGACTTGACACAGATGACATTCGGTTACTCACGTGATGATATTGCCAGCTTCTTGCCGGTATATTTGGAAAAGAAGATTCTGACAGTAGATCCTTTCCAGGTGTTGGACCAGAACGGTGTGGGCCAGCTCATTAAGATGGCAGTGGAAAAGGGACGCAGCGTACGTCCGGGCATCCGTACCGGCATTTGCGGAGAGCATGGCGGTGAACCTTCTTCCGTGAAGTTCTGTGCTAAAATAGGAATGGACTATGCATCTTGTTCTCCTTTCCGAGTGCCTATTGCCCGTCTTGCTGCGGCGCAGGCGGCCATCGAAGATTGATTCAAATCCATTTGATTGCAATAATTAAAGAAATAGACCTGCGCATCCATTGCACAGGTCTATTTCTTTATGTATGTTCATAAGGGAATCGGTCGTTTTTTGTCGTTATTATCTGAAAACAATCTCTACCTTAGGGGCAAAACTCATACCTACCGCATCAGTTTGATGCGGACAACTTATGAACAATTTTTCTATATGACGCTATTTCTTGTAATTTTAATGGATTGGCGTTTGCCTGTAGAAGTAGCGTATAATCCGATACATATCCCTTTGTTCCGAGAGAGGAGACGTATATGGTTGTCCCCCATTCCGCAGGTTTCCGTTTGCAGAAGCACGCCGGATAACGAGTAAATACGTAATATTCCGGCTTCTTTGCTCTTCAAGTACAACTCTTGCCCGTGGCAGGAATAGCTGACGATGGGATTTACGGTATACTCTGTTTCGTTCCGACAGTCTTTGATGCCGTCAGGGCCGTCCGGTTGTACTTTCCGGATTATGACGAAAGGAAATTCCGAAAACACGCTTCCTTTAGTTACGCTTAAGGACGGATCGTCGGCACTGGTTTCGAGAAAACCTGAGCCTGCGGTCGAAGAAAGACCGATGGCATACAGGTCTTCATCCGAATATTTGCGGAAGAGATTGAAGGAATGTTTGGAATAATCATTCTTTGTAGTCAGTGTCCCTTCGTCAGACAAATGTTTATTGTTATCCGTTTGGCTGACAAACATGTAACGGTCGCCATAAAGTGGCATGGGACGTATCCTCCACAAAAAAGACTGGTCGCCGGTTTCGTCCAGACCGGTGAACGTGGCATCCGTATTCCTCAAATACCGGCCGGTTTGCGGGTCTTTAATATAAAAACTGTCTTTGGCTTGCGGTTCGAGCGTATTGGTCTCATATACCGGCAGGTTGAAATGCAAAACGGTTTCGGCTTTTGAGCCTGTTTGTGAAACGCGGTGGAACATCAACGTGTATTCCATGCAGGTGTCCAACACTCCGACACACAAAGTATCGTTCAGATCAGCCACTTTTCCGCCCAAATCGTTCAGGTGGAAAGTCAGTGTGTCGGCTTGTATGGTGTCTTTGTCGAGTATCCACTTGTAAATGCGTGTGGAGTTGGCTGACTGGGCGAGCAGGGAGTTCGGCGAGGCGTACAAAGACACGGCTGTGTGGCGTGGCACGGCCAAGGTCGTCCCGCTATAGTTTTTACCGTCGCCATACGCAATGAACGGGTCTATTTCCGACACCTCCACGCGGAACGTTTGTTGTAATCGGGCACCGGCCTGATTGGTCATTGTCACCCGGTAATAAGCATTCGATGAAACGCTCGGCAGCGTCATCAGATTTTCGTTGTGGCTCAGTGCATTCCAATTCTGCCCATTGGTACTTTTTTCCCACTTCCATTCACGCACAGGAGTATCAATATACTCCATCCCAAATGTCAGATCATCATATTTCTTCACGTAAATCAACGTGTCTGTTCCCGTGGTACCGTTCATTTTATAATAAGGAGTAAAGTTACCGGTCCATCCCTCCCCTTCCACATGAAGGGCGAACAACTGCGTGTTGCTCACGCCTTTTTCATTGGTATAATGCACACGGAAGGTACGCGAAGTATCCAACACGATGTCACGTGTGGAAGAAGTGCATGCCGGATCGTCGTCCCACGTCCATTTACCGGTATCCGTTTCTCCGTCCGGTAATAGGGCCGTCAGGGTCACGGTCGCCCCTTTGGGGATACAGTTCACGTCAGGTCGGTTGATTTCACGGCCTTCATACGCGATTTTTCCACTCAGGACCGTGGGGACTTTAGTCTTGTCCTCCAACGGGTCGAGCGTACACATCAGGGTACTGAAACCCAAATGGTCGTATCCGCCGCTGTTCCCTCCGCCGAATCCACCTCCTGCGTCTATGCCGTTTTCGTTCATTTCGAGCATCTTTCTGGAGTAAGGCACCTCTATACCTCGTATGTTTTCATAGTAATTCACGATACGGGCTTGAGCCGGACGGTTGGTTCCCCGTCCTCCGTCTCCCATTCTCATGAAAGTCCCGTCGCAATTCGTATAAGGACTGTTCGGCAAGTCGTCCACTCCGGAATTATAGGCGTTGACGTATTCAAACCCACATACGATATGGTCGTCCTTCAGGGCATAAAAGTCATCGCCTTGGTTCCGCCCCGTGCCGCAAAGGTCTGCGGCCAACGCAAGCGCCATGGCGGCATGTCCTTGGTCGCGGTTGGATTCCTGCATCTGCCCGAAGTAGCCGAAGGGGCCGCGTTCGTCCGGATGAAGTTTCCAGACCAAATGATGCAGCGACTCGCCATAACGGTGGTCTTCCATATACTTATAATACTCCGTGGCTTGGTTGTAGATGAAGACATCATCGCACAAGATACCTATGCTCATCGCACACAGCACGTTGCACAAGCCCCAATTCGACCAATAATGGTCGTCTTGTGTCCCGTTGCGTCCTTGCAGGAAACCGATTACCCCGTGGTACCACACTTTCAGCATCCATTCTTTGAATCGTCCGAAGTCCGTGGCATCCCATCCCGGATAGTCGCGCATCAGTTCGGCAGCGTTGGCAAACTGGTAGCCATACAGCCCATATGCCAGACAGGCATTCGTGTCTCCGCTCACCTTCTTGCAGGTCTTGGCCCAAGCATTAAGGATTTGGACGGACTTGTCCGCATACGCCTTGTCGCCGGATATGTGCCAGACCAATGCACATTGGTAAGCCGTAGCGGCATCCCGGTAAGCCAACTGGTAATTGTCCGGGTCGGGTTCCCAAATCGTTCGGCCTCCGCGTACGATTTTCTCAACCGGAGCAGCCTTCCAGTCCAAACTGACATGCGGGCTGGTCTGCAGTTTCCTGTAAGCGGAAGCCCAAGGCTCTTCGCCGGCTTCTACCTTGGCTTTTGTCCGGTCCAGGTCGGCCTGCGTATGCAACATGCCGGGATGGATGAAGTTTTGTGCATTCAGCCATAACGAACTGCACAGCGTCATGACTATCAAGTATCTTTTCTTCATGGTAAATGTTTTTAATGAACCGTGGCAAAGTTAGCAGGTAAATACCGTACGGGGACGGATGAAAAAAAGCATCTTTTATGTCGTTCTGAACCAAATGCGCCTGAAGGCTGCTTTTCAGCCACGGCGTATGGGAAAATGTCCGAAAAAGACGGCTGATTCAGCACAATGCAACAAAACAACCTATATTTTGAACCAAAATATCCTACGTCAAGTGGTGCCGATTGCCTATCTTTGTCTAATCATCATTTGTTATTTGAAAGAAAAGCCATGGATACCGTAAAACGAAAAGCAGGAAAGCGTACCATAAGGACAGTCGTTCCGATGTTGTTCCTGTTGCTGGTCTCGTGCCTCCACGCACAAGACCGTCAATACAAATTCCGCCTTATCGATGCTTCGGACGGACTTTCGGACGGACAAATCCGCAGCCTGACGATGACGGAAGAAGGTTGTATCGCCATCAAGACCGGGTTCATTCTGAACATTTACAACGGTGCCACGTTCGACCGATTCCCATACGACAAGACACGTAAATACATTTGGGCATACGACCGTCCGCCCAAAGAGTATTACGACCGCGAAGGACGGATGTGGCTCAAAGAGTTGGGCTACCTGCTTTTGCTCGACATGAAGAGCGGACAATATGATTATTCCGTCTCCGAGGTGTTGGCTTCCATGGGAATAAATCGGCGGCTGAAGAACCTGTTTATAGACGATTACAAGAATTATTGGTTCGTGACCGAAGACAATACCGTCTCCTTCTACGACGTGGAACAGGGGCGTTTGCGCACCATAGAGGATGGTGGCAGTGAATTTACCCGGAAATACGGCGTTCCGGTAGAAATGACGCAATACAAGAACCTCTGTTGGATTGTATATGAAAGCGGACTGATTCGCTACTGGGACTACTCTTCGGCCGAGTTCGTGTCGCAAGAGACACGTTTCCTGCATGTCATCAACCGGCTTACCGACCGCATATACCTGCATCCGGATGCCCAAGGAAACATCTGGCTGATGTACAACAACGGGCTATTCTTCTACAATCGCATGGAACGCACTTGGAAGGAGGCATGCGGCATAAGCGGGCTTTCCAACTTCTTCACGTGCATGGATTTGGACCGGGACGGCAATGTGTGGGTCGGCACGTCCAAATCCGGCCTCCGCATCATCGATGCCCGGACGTTCGAGGTAACCACACTTCCTGCACTGGAACTGACCGACGGAGGGACATTGGAAAACGATATTTATACGGTATTTTCCGACCGGAACGGGGGGATATGGGTGGGCACCCTCTTTCAGGGCTTGTGTTATTACCATCCCAGCATGCAGAAGTTCTCTCTCGGTCACACCGTGAACCGCTATTCGTCCGTCACCAGCGAGAGCATCCGGTGCTTTTTGGAGGATGCCGACGGGTCTGTACTTATCGGAGGCGTTTTCGGCCTCTTCCGTTTCCGGCCGTCTACCGGTGCGATGGAGCAAGTATTCAAGGCCGAACCGAATGACATTTGCCTTTCCGTTTTTAAGGACAAGGGCGGACGTATATGGGTGGGTACTTTCCTTCACGGTTTTTATTGCATCGAGGGCGGACAGGTTCGCAACCTTCTCCGTTCTACGGTGAATTGGGAACAAGACCCTAACCAGAACATATCCCGTGCTTTGTACGAAGACAGCGAAGGCCGTTATTGGGCCAGTGTGACCGGCGGGGTCGGACGTTTCGATCCGGCCACGGGAAAGATTGCCTATATGTTGCACGACCGTCATCCCGAACTCCGTTCATACGCCGTGGTTCATGCCTTCTATCCGGTGGACGGCCATACGTTCGCCGCTTTGGGCAACAGCGGCATCTACTATTACGACACGCAGAAAGACAGCGTGTGGATTCCGGCTTTTCTGAAAGAACAGCGGTATGCCGACACCAAATATTTCTGCATGCTGAAAGACCGCCACGGCGTGGAATGGTTCGGGACGGAAGACGGCATCTTGGTGTTTGACCCTCGCCACAAGGAGGCCACGGTGCTGACCGAGTCTGACGGACTGCCCAACAATGCCGTCACGGCCTTGTTGGAGGACAACGAAGGAATGGTATGGGCTTCCACGCTGAACGGACTTTGTAAAATCGCACCTCGTGAAGACCCTGCCGGGAAAGGATTTTCCGTGGTGAGCTATGGGGAAACCGACGGGTTGCAGGGCGGCAAGTTTTATGAGAATGCGGCTTTGAAAACCCGGTCCGGGCTTTTGTTCTTCGGCGGGGCCCACGGATTCAATTATTTCAATCCTTCGGAAATCCGATACGACCGAAGCGACAACCATCCCGTCTTCACCCGTTTCTATCTGTTCAACAACCCGTTGAAAGTGAATGAGGCATACAACGGGCATGTGATTCTGACGCAGACCGTGGACCGAACGTCGGAAATCCGGCTCCGTCACGACGAGAATTTCGTCATGATAGAATTTTCAGGCCTGAATTATGTCAACCCTTCGCACACTTACTATAAGTATAAACTGCTGAATTACGATAAGGAATGGAACGAGGTGGTGGCCGACGGGAGCGGACGCGCCACCTATACCGGATTGCAGCCCGGCGAGTACAAATTCGTGGTCTACACCGCCAACGGGGACAAGATTTGGGGGAAGACACCGGCCGAAATAACCATTACCATTGCGCCACCGTTTTGGGCGACGGCATGGGCCATCGCGGTGTACGTCGTGCTGGCTGCCGGCTTGATGGTCTGGTCGTGGAGAAGGTTCCGGAGGCGGGCACAGCTCAAAATCCGGATGGCTCAAGAAGCCAACGAACGGAAACAGCGCGAAGAGCTCGACCAGATGAAGTTCCGCTTCTTCACGAACATCAGCCATGAGTTCCGCACTCCCCTCACCCTGATTCTTACGCCTTTGGGGGCACTCATCCACGATACGGGCGAACCGGAGCTGAAAAAGAAGTTGGAACCTATTTACAATAATGCGCGCCGCCTGCTCAATCTGGTAAACCAGTTGCTCGATTTCCGCAAATTGGAAATGAAGGGCGAGCGTCTCAGGTTGAAGATGAACGACATGGTCTTTTTTCTGGAAGAGGCTGTCAGGCAGTTCACCGACTTGGCGGCAAGCCGTGAGATAGAACTTTCCTTCGAGCCTAAGGTGGAACGTCTTTTCATGAATTACGATTCCGACAAGATGTATAAGATGCTCAACAACCTGCTTTCCAATGCCTTCAAATTCACCTCCGCGCACGGACAGGTACGGGTCACGGTGGAGAAGGTATCGGAAGACGGACGGCCGTATGCGGTGGTCAGGGTGGAAGACACCGGGTGCGGCATTGCGGAGAAGGATTTGCCCTTCGTTTTCGACCGTTTCTATCAGACAGCCACGGAGGGACAACCGGCCGGGCAAGGCAGTGGCATAGGTCTCCATCTGGTGCGCGAATACGCCAAACTGCATGAAGGAAAGGTCACGGTGGAAAGCCGGACGGGAGAAGGCACGGCCTTCACCCTGTATATCCCGACCGACCTGCATGGCGGAGGGGCGGCACCTGCGGCAGAAGAAAAGGCGGAATATCGGGACGAAGAGAGCGAAATCCACGACATGCCGCCCACGGAGACGGGACGGAAGAAGATTCTGGTGGTGGAGGATCACGACGAATTCCGTCATTTCCTGATGGAGCAACTGCAAAAGGACTTTTGTGTGGTGGAAGCGCGCGACGGCGTGGAGGGCGAACAGGCGGCACGGACGGAGTTGCCGGACTTGATTGTGTCCGACCTGATGATGCCCCGCATGGACGGCATGGAACTGTGCCGCAGGCTGAAAGGCGACATACAGACCTCACATATCCCGTTCATCCTGCTTACGGCCCGCAGCTCCGATGATTCGCGCATCGGGGGATACGAAGCAGGGGCGGATTCTTATATCTCGAAACCGTTCAACTGGGAAATGCTGCAAGTGCGCATCCGTCAACTCATCGAGCAGAAAGAACGGCGGCAAAAGATGTTCCGCAAGTCCATCGACGTGTCTTTCGAGGCCATCACCACGACTTCGATAGACGAGAAGCTGATGGAGAAAGCCTTGGAATCCGTCAAGAAAAACATCAGCAATCCGGAATATTCCGTGGGCGACCTGAGCTTGGATGTGGGGATGAGCAAGACCCAGTTGAACCGAAAAATGCAGGCCATTGTCAACCTCACGCCCTTGCAGTTCATCCGTTCCATCCGGTTGAAACGGGCAGCCCAGTTGCTGAAAGCCACCACATGCAGCGTGAACGAAATAGCCGACCTCACGGGATTCAACACCATCAAGTATTTCAACCTGCATTTCAAGGAAGAGTTCGGCATGACGCCGACACAGTTCAGGGAAAAAGAAGGAAAGGCGCAAAATGACGTAACAATCGGCTGAAATCATCCCATTCCGTCGCCTGCCGTTAGGCTACTTTTGTGGTAGAAATCAAACGATGTGCCATGGAAGTAAGAAACGACGAAAAAGGACTGGCCGCGTGTTACGTACGGCAAAAGGAGGCTTTGAAGCATTATATCGCATCCCGCATCGATCGCCCCGACGAGGCGGAAGACGTGGTGCAGGATGTGTTTGAGAGACTGTGGAAGCATAAGGATTTCATAAGTCCGGAGGCTGTGGTGTCCTTGGCTTACAAGGTGGCACGTAACCTGATGGCCGACCGCCAACGAAGATACCGCAAGGAGAATGACGTGTGGGGCGAACTGTTTTACACGCAGGAGGCCTTGCAAGACACGACGGAGGAAAAGGTATCTTTCAAGGAATTGAAACTGATGTTCGACCGTTTGGTGTTTGCCCTGCCGGAAAAGCGGCGCAAGGCGTATTGCCTGTCCTTTTTTGAGAACCTCACCCCTTCCGAGATCGCCCGTGAATTGTCTGTTTCAAAGCGTACCGTGGAACAGCATATCTTATTGGCACGCAAGGATATTAAGACGCAGTTGCAAAAGGAATACTTTAGATATGGGTGAAGCGTTTGGAGGGACTTACATTTATACGTTTTAGAGGACTTTAAGCTGTCAAAAAGACAGTTTTTCCGGAATCTCAGTATTTCAAGAAAAAGGGAAAAAGGGCTTTTCAGGTCTTTTTTCTGTATATTTATACGGTATAAATACAATATTATGGCATAAATCCTGCATATTCGTGCTTTTTTCTCAGCCGAACGGTAAATCGTTCGGCTGAAAGCGATTTTTCATTCTCAGCACGTTGTGCGCCCAAACTCTTCCGAAAGGGGAATCCGGAGGCTGAAAGAGGCAGGAAAATGGCCTTTGAGGGGGGCTTCAGACACTATCTGAAGAAAATCCGTCTCGCAAAAACGGAATCAAAGTGTTCCGGATATTCGCGTCCGGCTGACAGGCCGACCGCTTCCTTCCGCATCTACTTCCTTGCTGCCGGACAGAAAGAAAGTAAAAACAAGTCTATGCTTACAGCAAGTTAAAATCCCGCCCTCGCGAGAATACCTTATTTATTTCCGGCTTCGGACCAAAGGGCAAATACGCGATTCTCGTGAGGATGGGATTGACAGATTGACAAAACGATAAAATGAGACAGAAGAACAAAAGAACAAAATATTTTGGCTTGCGCAGCCTTTTGTTCTTCTGTCTTATCCCTTTTGTTATCGAGACATCTACTTACATTCGCGTTTTATCCTGATAACCGTGAAGGAATAGGCCGGCATTTCATAGGGGAACTTCTCCCCTATTTCCATTGTGCTTTCCACCGGTACGGCATTCGTGTCGGACGGGCGACCCGAAAGGACGGTCTTCTGCCCTACGGCTTGATGTCCGGCCAGCGACGGGATTTCCACATCCGTTTTGACCGCCACCGGGAGCAGGTTCACCAATTTCACGATAAGGTCACCGCTTTCGCCGTCTTTCACCACGGAAACGCCCACGCGGCTACGCACATCATGCCGCCGGTTATCCACCGTCAGCGTAGAGGGCAGGTACTTATTTCCGGCATGCTGCCCGTACATTTGCTGCACGTAATAATCCACAGTGGGTTTCACTTCCGTGTTGTTGAAGTAAATCAAATCCGGCCTCCATTGCGTATGCCCTTCCTTGGCCAAGAGCGGAGCGTATGATGTCATGCTCACCACATCGCCATTGCGCTCTACCGAAGTCAGGAACAAAGCCGCTGCCAATCCCGTCTCGATATTGCTCGGACGTCCCGGGGCATGGGCCGCATATTCCCCCAAGTAGACCTTGGACTTATGTCGGTCATAATGGTCGTAGTAATCTTGGTTGTAAATGAACCATCCCGGCGTGTTGTAATTATGCTCGTCTACCATGGGCAGTTTCAAGCGGTCGGCCAAGGCCCAACCTTCTTCGTAGTCCGTTCCTTCGCAGGACGGTCCCGTCGTGCCGATGACTACGATGTCGGGATATTTGGCCCGGATGGCTTCATAAATCATCGTAAACCGTTCCGTAAACACGCGGCTGATGAGGTCTTCGTTGCCCAGTCCGATGTATTTCAGGTTGAACGGTTCGGGATGTCCGGCCTTGGCCCGTTCGCGTCCCCATCGTGTGGTTTTGGCATCGCCGTTGGCATATTCAATCAGGTCGAGCACGTCCTGTATGTACTGCCCCATCTCCTCCATCGGGATGCCGCCCTGTTGGCCGTTGGCCGTCACGAAGTCTTTGGAATGATGGCTCGGGCCTCCGATACCGGAATTTTGGCAGGGCACGCCTGCGGCCACGACCGGCAGCGGTTCGGCACCGATGTCCTCGCAAAACTGGAAATACTCGAAGTAGCCCAAACCGCGCGTCTGGTGGTAACGCCAGATGTTGGCCGCCGGTTTTCGGGCTTCCAACGGGCCGATGGTCTCTTTCCAATGATAGATGTTGTCCACTCCGTCCCCATGAGCCAGACATCCGCCGGGGAAGCGGACGAAACGCGGACGGATGTCGGCAATGGCCTGCGCCAAGTCGGCGCGAAGCCCGTTCTTCCGTCCCTTGAACGTCTTTTGTGGGAACAGTGAAATCATGTCGAGGGCATACCGTCCGGCAGACTGCGGGATGATGACGAGCCGGGCCTGCGCGACGGTGGCCGTGGCTTTCAGCACGGCTTCACGTTTCTTCCAGGTTTTGGAGGACAACTTGACAGTGGTCTCGGCCACGGTCTTTCCCTGTGGGTCGACCAGACGTACCACGGCCTTTCCGCCTCCCTTGCCGTCCGGCGTACGGGTGAAAAGCGAAAAGTCGTACTTCTCGCCTTCCTTCACCGCGATGCCGTCGAATCCCGTATTCGTGAAGCCGCTGCCGGGCTGCGCCACGTCGAGCACGGCGTAATGGGGATTGTTGGGATGGACGGGCTGTTCCGTAGACACGTCGAATGCCATGCCCTCGCCCTCCACGCTCCACGCGTAGCGGCTGTTCCAGTTCCGGTCCTTGTTGCCGTCGGCTTCGGAGTATTCGAAATCCCGGTTCTGCACCAGTTCGGCATACAGTCCGCCGTCGGCTGCGTAATTCAAGTCTTCGAAGAATACGCCAATCAGGTTATCACTGATGGGTTTCGCCCGGCCTTCGTCCACGGTAATCCGTGCATTGACCGTTTGCAGTCCGGCAAACCGGGCCGCGTCGTGCTCGGCACGCTCTCCCCTCAGCGCATTGAGGGCGGAACGGTATATGCCATGGCGTTCCATGCCTTCCAATATGCCGTAGGATACTTTCAGGGCATACCCCGCAATCGTCTTGTCGCCGATTTGTACCGTGTCAGTCACCGGCATACGCCCGTCTTTCACGGCAAACTTGCCTTGCTCCGTGCCCATAAAGTATTCTTGGGGCGTCCATTTTACCAGGTCGGCGGATGAAGCATAGCCTATCGCGCTGCCTTCCGGGTCCAAGTCCCAGAAACAGTGCAACCTTCCGTCCTGCCGGTCTTGTATCAGACGCGGCTTGTACATGTATTTCCAAGCACCGAAATCGCACCGCATAAAGACCATTCCTTCCGCCACGTCCTGCCAGTGCTTCCCGTCCGCGCTCCAGACGAACTGCATGCCGCGCCGTCCGTGGTCGTTGGTCGTGGGATAAGGGAAGACATAAACGGAATCGGGTTGTGCCGCCCGTACGGCACATGGCAAAGCCTGCATGAGGCAAAGTGCCATAAAAGGTTTCAGGATATTCATGTCTTCGGTCAATATAATGGGTAATTGTGAGAAACAGGGGTCATGATGAAGGTGAACTCATAATCTTCATACGGCAGGCGGAATTCCGGTTCGGGCATGGCCCCCCAACTGTCGATACAAGCCAGTCCCATCTGTGCCTTGTCTATCAGAACGTTGGTCAGGTCTGCCTTTTCCACTTCCTGCGAATGTCCCTGTTTCTTCACCGGTCCTTCGTCCAACGATTCGATGGTGTAGTGCAGGGAGGAAGCCGAGAACGGGGCATCGGCCACGAACTGCAACCCCGTGCCTTTCACGTCGAGGACTTTCCACCAACGGATGTCTGTTTTCGTGCCCGTCTCTTGCGGACGGATGTAGGGATAGAACTGTTCGTCTACGGTCTGGTGATAAATGCCGAGGTCTGTGCTGTAGTTGCGGTTGCTGTAATTCTCCACCGGCCCGCGTCCGTAGTAAGAAACGTATTCAAAATCCTTGGGCATGACCAGTTGCATGCCGAAGCGGAACATGTCGGATGCCTTTTTTCCCTTGTCGGCCACCATCTTTTGGTTGACCCTTACGGCTCCCCGGTTGTTGATGGTATAGGTCAGGTAAAGTTTGGCCGACACGCTCCTCATGTCGTATTCCGCCGACACGACGACCTGTCCTTCTTTCGTTTCGTGTTTTAACGACGTGAGACGCAGGTCGGGATTTTTCCAAGCCGCATATTTGTGTTGCAGTTTGGCACCGTAATCATTGTCGGTCGGGGCGCGCCAGAAGTTCGGTGTCAGCGCACCGCCTTTCCGGATGAACTCCGTCCGGTTCATGGCATAGCGTTCCATGTATCCGGTCATCTTGTTGAAACGTACTCGGAAGTTCTCTCCCGTGATAATCAGATGGGCCAGATTACGGTCGTTGACTTGCGGGACGACATCCGGAATGTAACGCACGCTTTCGTTCTTCAAAACCATGTCCGGTGCCTGATAGGGCCGGAGTTCGATTTGTGCCTTGGCCACCACGTGACGCGCCGGAATGATGCCTTCTCTTTCCCGTTGCAGGTATCTCACGTTGAGCAACCATTCGCCTTCCCCGTCAGTTCCGCCCCAGTCCAAGGTCATCGTGGCGGTTTGTTGCGGTTGGCAATCTATCCGTTCCACCGTTCCGCTGCGCATGACTTTTCCGTCTTTCAGTGTTTCCCACTCCATGACGTATGCCGAAAGGTCGCGGAAGAAATTCTCGTTGTATACCTTGATTTCGCCTTTCGACAAATCTCCGGGCGTGGTCCAGATGTTCTGGTAGAAGTATCTCACTTCGTAGCTGTGCGGGTTCGGTACACGGTCGGGACCGAACAAGCCGTTGACCATGTAATTGTCGTCCTTGGTCTTATAATCGTCGAAGTCCCCGTCGTAACCGTATATCATTTCCCCGTTGCGACCGGTCCATCTCGGCGACTGGTCCACCCAGTCCCAGATGAAGCCGCCTTGGAACTTGGGATACTTCCGGATTAAGTCCCAATAAATGTTGAAGTCGCCCAAAGCGTTCCCCATGGCATGGGCATATTCGCACATGATGAAGGGTTTCTGTTTGTTGTCGTCCTCGCAATACTTGATGCAACGGGAGTAAGTGGGATACATCGGACAGTAGACATCGGTATTGGAACCGGTGTCGTAAGCTTGTTCAAAGTGGACGAAGCGGCTGGGGTCTTCCTGTTTAATCCAGTCGTAACAGGCCTCGAAGTTCGAGCCGTCGCCACACTCGTTGCCCATCGACCACAGGATGATGCTCGGATGGTTGAAGTTGCACTGCACGTTGCGTTGGTTGCGTTCCAAATGCGCTTTCTTGTAAGCCGGGTCCTTGGCCAACGACTTTTCCTTGAAACCCATGCCGTGGCTTTCGAGATTGGCTTCGGCCACGATGTAAAGGCCGTAACGGTCGCACAGTTCATACCAATACGGATCGTCCGGATAGTGGCAGGTGCGCACGGCATTGACATTGAATTTCTTCATGAGTTGTATGTCTTGGAGCATCCTCTCGCGGGTGACATACGAGCCTCCGTCGGGATCCATCTCATGACGGTTTACTCCTTTGATGAGCACGGGCTGCCCATTTACCAAAAGTTGGCTGTCCTTGATTTCGATTTTCCGGAATCCCACTTTTACGGGTATGACTTCGCGGATGGCGTTTCCGTCTTTCAGTGTAGCCCTGAGGGTGTAGAGGTAGGGCGTCTCTGCCGTCCATTTATGCGGGTTCTTCACCGGCATGATGACGGATGGGGTTCCCGTTTCGCGGACTTCTTTCATGCAGACGGTTTCCCCGCGTGCATCGAGTAATTCGAGTGTAATGCGGGCCTTGCCCTTTACATCCATACGGACTTCCAGTGTCCCGTCCTGATACCGGTCGTCCAAGTCGGGAGTGACCCGAAGGTCTTCTATCCGCTTGGCGTGGCGCACGTAGAGGTAGCAGTCGCGTGATACGCCGCTGTAACGGAAGAAATCCTGATCCTCCAAGTAGCTGCCGTCGCACCAACGGAACACTTGGAAGGCTATCAGGTTCTTTTGCCCAGGTTTCAGATAAGGGGTCAGGTCGAACTCCGCCTCCATTTTGCTGTCCTCGCTGTAACCCACAAACTTTCCGTTGACCCATAGGTACATGTTGGAAGACACGGCACCGAAATGGGCGATGATGTCTTTCCCTTTCCAGTCTGAAGGAATCACCACTTCACGACGGTAGGAACCTACGTGGTTGTTTTCCGTCGGGACATGGGGCGGCTTCTTGAACGTGCGCCCTTCGTAGCCTTTCCATCCGAAATCCACTCCTGCGTATACCGGGACATCATAACCGTTCAGTTCCCACACGCCCGGAACCGGGAAATCCACCCAGCCTTTGTCGTTGAAATCCGTCTTCCAGAAGCCTTCCGGACGTGCGTCGGCATGTTCCACCCAGTTGAATTTCCAGTTCCCGTTCAGGCTCATGAAGTTTCCGGACAGTTCTTTCATTCCTTTTGCCGCCAGTTCCGTACTTTCATAGGCAAAAAAGTCGGTGTGCATGGGGGCACGGTTGACGGCATTGATCTCAGGGTCTTGCCACTCCTTGAATGTTTGTGCGTAGGCATGGCATGCGCATACGCCTAATATACCCAATAATATTCGTTTCATCGTATGTCGATTTTGTTTATAAATGTATATGATATGCTCTTTATTATAGACTTGGAACGACTTGTTTTATTGTGCCGTCTTCATTGAAAAACACGCGGTCCATGCAGACTTCGCGGTGATAACCCGCTTCACGCCCCATCGTGATGCCGTCGGGGAACTTGAAGCGGTGGTAGACGATGTACCATTCGTCCGTGCCGGGCACTTGCAGGAAGGATTGGTGGCCTGTGGCATAAATGCCCTGGTCGGGCTTTTTGCAGACTACCATCCGGCTTTCCGACGGGTCGATCGGGCCGACGGGGGACTTGGAACGCACGTAACGGACTTCGTAGTCCGCGCTCCGCGTGTCGTTTTTAGACCATGTGAAATAATAGTATCCGTCACGGTAAAAGACGTAAGGCGCTTCACTGTAATGCCGGTCGTTGTCGATGAGTATCTTCGTGGTGTTCGGTTTGACGGATACCATGTCATCGTTCAGTTCACACACTGCCATGTAATAGTTGCCCCAGTACAAATAAGTCTTGCCGCTCACGGGGTCGGTGAAAACGTCCGGGTCGATATTCTGTCCGCGTTTCATTCCGCCCGGAAGTTCCTTCCCTATCAGCGGTTGGCCGCTGTCCTTGAACGGGCCGAGCGGATGGTCGGCTACCGCCACGCCCACTTGCTTCTCTGCCGTGTAATAAAAATAATATTTGTAACTGCCGTCTGTTTGTTTTTTCTCGATGATACAAGGTGCCCATGCGTTCTTTTTCGCCCATGAAACCTGTCTCAAATCCAACATGACACGCTCTTCTTTCCACGTTTTCAAGTCGGCGGACGAGAAAGCCTTGAAGCTTGTGCCGCCCCATCCCGGTATACCGTCCGTCGTGGGATAAACGTAGTATTTTTGCGTTTGCTCGGAATACAGTATTTCCGGGTCGGCATAATAACCGGGGAACAGGGGATTTTTCTGTATGGATGCCGTGGAAACGTATTTCCGTTTGTTCTTGAGCCAGTAAGCTTCAAGCTTGTCGGCCTCCTCGGTGGTCAGATGCACCACGGCCCCATGCTTGGGAGCGTTGAAATTCGTGGATTTCATCACTCCTTCGTTGAAACGTCCCAGATTTTTAAACGTGATGAAGTCCGACGTTTCGGTAAAGGCGAAATTGTGTGGCGTGATACTATATACATCGTACATCAGCACCCATTTGTCCTCTCCGAGGCGTTTCCATACTGTGGGAGCCTCGCAAGATTTCGGTTCAAAGTCGTACCAACGCGGATCGTATTCGTAGTCTCCGCTGATACGGTCGGAAACAGCCTGCTTGATACCCGGCTGTCCGTCGTGAGCCACGTAGAAAAGATGGTACTTATCTCCTACCTTGGTGATGTCGCCGTCGATGGCCGAAACCGTTTCGTCCGGGTATTCGTAGAGCAGTTGGGGCAGGCTCTCGATACGGTCGAAATCATCGTTTACGTACACGTAATACAGTTTGTTGCGTTCGTTGCGGAAGCGCATGGTATAGTAAATCATCAGTTTGCCCACCCGTTCGTCGTAGGCAATTTCGGGTGCCCATGCGCAGCCTATTTCACTCAATCCGGCCGTCAGTTGGTCGAAACGGATGTTGGCGCGTTTCCAGTTTACCAAGTCCCACGACTTCATCAGCACAAGCCCCTTATTGTTTCCCCAACCGTACATGTTGCGGTCGCGCTCCCACTCCGTTTCGCGGTAGCCGTCGCGGCGGGCAAAGACATGGAGGTCGGTCATGGCCAAATAGAATGCGCCGTCCGGTCCACGGTAGATATAGGGGTCGCGTATCCCTCTTTGGTAAGCAATCGTATCGCCGGCCAAGACGGGTTCCCCGTCGTTCAGAGCCGTGAACGTGTATCCGTCCCGGCTCAATGCCATGTAAAGGCCGTGCGTTTCGTCCTTGTGGAACACCATCAGGTAGGCACTCAGGTCTTTTTCCTGAGGAACGGCGTTTTTATAACGGAACCGGCGGAAAGCGGCTTCACCCTTCCCGATGGAAACCAATCCTATACGTAAGGCATAGAAACCTTTATAGGCGTTGTGGTGCATGCCGGACACATCTATGCCTTCGGCCAGTGTGGTCCATTCCTTTTCGTTCTTTCCAACCGATATGGAGACGTGGTTGCCTTGGTTCTTTATCCGTACCGTGAACTGTCGGCCTAACGTGTTGGGCAATTCTGTCTTTTGTCCGGCGTGCCGGTAGACGGTGAATGTCTTGCCGTCCGACACCAGTCCGGCGTATGCTTTTTCGCTATAATAAAGCAGGAGTCCGGCTGTATTGTTTTTCCCGACCGTGACTTCAACTTGGGTTTCGTAGTTCTTGTCTTCTGCGGTAGCCAGCAACAAACGGCCGTCTGCCGGAGTCTTGCCTTTAGCCTTCAGCCGCAGTGTCCGGTTTTCGAGGCTCACGGCTTTCGGGGCATATTCTTTCCAGAACGTCCATTGCAGCCCCAGTTCCGTCCCCTGGAAGTCGTCGGAAAGCTCCAGGCCATGACGGATGGGAACCTCTGCCTTGGGAAACGTGCCTGTGGACTTGGCACGACACCATCCGTCCGGTGTCCACTCGATCGGTTCGATAAGGGTTTGACGCCCCAAAGTATGGTAACCTTTGACGTATGCGTGGTACACCACCCACCAGTTTCCGTTTACGTCGTCTATCAGTGTGCCGTGCCCCCTGGACCACCAGCTTTCTCTTTCACTGTAAGTGTGCACCAACGGGTTGAACGGAGAGTTCTCCCACGGACCGAGTACGCTTTTCGAACGTGCCGTCACGACCATGTGACTGGTGCCCGGTCCGGCAGTTCCGCCTTCGGCCGACGTGAGGTAATAGTAGCCGTTGTGGTAGTTCAGCTTCGGAGATTCCAGATACATGCCTTCCGTCCGCCAGTTCCGGGGATAGGGCCAACCGTCGTAGACCTTTTTCACCTCGCCCACCGTAGACAATCCGTCGTCGGAGAGCTGCACGACTTTGCCTTCGGAGAGATACAAGTAACGTTTTCCATCCGCATCGGCCACATGTCCGGGGTCGATGCCGTTCACCTTCAAATCTTTCGGTGCGCTCCACGGCCCGCGGATGTTGTCCGCCCATATCACCCAGTTCGTTCCGGCAGCCGGATAATAGATGTAATACCTATTATTATACTTCACCAAATCCGGTGCCATGGCCGAGCCTTCCCATTGTGCCATGGCACGGCATACCGGTTCCCAATGTTCCAAGTCCTGGGAATGCCAGATGAGGAAGCCCGGCGCATAATAAAAAGGAGAATGCGTCATGTAGTAATCCTTCCCGTCGCGCAGGATGGTGGGGTCGGGATAGTCTCCGGCAAGGATGACTTTCGGAAAGTCTTTTGCACAGACGGCCCAACTCAGTAAAGAGAACAAGACAAGAGAAACATACTTTTTCATAAATTCATCGTCGATTATTCTATTTCACTACATATTTCTTTCCGTCCATGATGTAGATACCCTTATGCAGACCGCGCAGAGCCTCGGACTTCCTTACTTGTCTGCGTACCATCCGGCCGGACAAGTCATATACATCCACTTCTTTCATCAGGTCATTGTTATCCATGGCGGGAGCCGAGATATTGTCGCCTTTGTTCGGACCTACGTAATAAAGGCGGAAATTATCGGCAAACCAATATTGTCCGTTCCCGGTAATGACACCGCTTCCCTTGATACCGATGACCAGGCTTCCGTTTTCTACATAAATTTCCGGTATGACCGTGGTGGTAGACAACGTGTTTTGAGCGATGTCCCATGCGTCGGTATCGGCATTGAAAGCAGCTTCCGCGTATACGCTGTCGCTGAATACGTAAACCGTGCTGTCGTTTTGGTTGATGTCGGGTACAATTTCGGTGGACACGTTGCGCGTCAAAGCATACAACTGCAACAGTTCCGGACTCTTCGTACACCAAGTGGCGGCCTCCAAACGGTAAGCTCCATCGGGCAAAGCGACCTTGCTTTCTTGTGCCCCATAGTTGCCCAAAACTTGATGGTAATCGGTAGAAGAAGCGATGTTGTTGCTTTCTTTTCCGGACCAGCTCCAACAATACAACCAAGTGTCGCCGCTCGTTGCTTTGGTACGTTCCTGACTGTCAGCCGTCGTTTGGCACTCCCAACCGTTGGCTACGGTGTTGATTGGCGTATTATTGTCGTCCACTGCATTTTGATAGATATTCGGATTGACAATGAAACTCGTCATGTCCAACGGGTTTTCTTTGGCGCTTTCTTTCACGTCCTGTGTCATGGCTTCCACACATTCCATCTTCAACAGTTCCGTGAATTCGTCGGCATCGATTTGGTCAATCTCATCGCTTTTCAAAAGTGCCACCACGTTTTTATATGCTTCGCTTTCGGTCAATCCGCCGATTTGGTCGGCCAAGGTTTTGGCTTTACCCAACGGGAAGCAGAGCGCGATGGAAGCTTTCAAGGCTTCGGTCGCATCGTTCAATACAGTTGTCTTCTTAACGATCCTTTCGTCCAAGTAATTTCCCCATGTCATCTTTTCCGCGTAAGCCGCAGCGTCCTCCAATGCCATGGAGAAATCGGCCGTAACCTTAGGTTGGGCTACAACCAGACCTTCATTTAATTGACCATTCAAAACGGTACCGTTGCTTAAGAGAGGCGTGAGGGTTTCATAATTTGTAATAATCGTGTTGCCTTCTTCCAACATGCGGTCCATATCCTCGATGGCTAATTGTAGCTCTTCTTGTGTTCCGGATTCGATGATGTCGGGATAACCGTCTTCCGGATCCAAGGCAAAACCGAGGTCGTCGCTGTCGTCGATACCGGCTTCCACCATCTTTTCATGCAGCAGGGCCGCTTCATCCAGTCGGGCTTGCAGACGGTCGCGGTAAGCAGAGATTACATCGCTCTTGATGTAATAAAGGCGGAAGTTGTCGGCATACCAACTTTTACCGTTTCCACCTGTCGTGCCTACGCAAACCATACCGATATGAAGTTTACCGTCGCGCACTTCGAAGTTCTCTGTTTCCGTCGTTGTAGCCAGAGCGTCTCGTGCTTCTACATAAGTGTCCCAATCTTCGTTGCTTTCCGCAAAGGCGAAATCCACGCTGTCTGTCGAGGCGTACAAGAGTACGTTGGTCGCTCCGGCGTTTGTATAAGTGGCTGCTTTCAATATGTACAATCCGTCCGGTAACTTCACCGCTCCTTCTTCGTCGTTTCCTATAGTTTGGCCATAGCGTGAGGGGTTCAGACGGGAACCGGTCCAACTGTTGCAGAAAAGATCTGAATTACCTGTACCTTCGGTAGACGTGTACCACGTACCGTCCGCAGCCCCTTTGTCGCAATCCCAACCGGAAGGAGGAGCCATTTCCGATACGGTTTGGAATACGTTCGGATTGACAATGAAACTGGTAAGCTCTATCGGATTGTCATCGGATGCCGTAGAAAGGAACTCCGGAGTCATGGCTGTACGGCATTCTGCATTGAGAGCCTGTGCGGCCAAAGCCACATCGTCGTAAACCAATTCCGTGGAGGCCAACAATTCAGCTACTTTCTTGTAAGCTTCGGTTTCTGCCAAACCGCCGATACGGTCGGCCAATGCTTTGGCTTTCTGTAATGAATAACTTAGGCTGATGTAAGCCACGGCATTGGATGTTGCCGTGTTCATGGCCGTAATGCCGTCGTCAATCGCTTCAGTGACTTCTTTCATTGTGGACAGTTTCAGAACCTCTTCCGCAGTTCCGATGGCGTCTTGCAGTTCTTGCTTTACGGCATCTGTCACATTATATGTCCCATCTTCCATTTGCGTCAACAGTCCGGTTGCTTTGGCCATGCTTGCTGTCAACTCAGCCCCCTTCGTACAAAGCCCTAAAGCTGTGGCTGTGTTTTCTTCGAGGATAACGGATGCGGCGGCGATTTCCTCCTCCGGAGTGTTTTCATTGTAGCTGCCGTACTGTTCGACGAGGGCGGTCAACTCGGAGGCGGACGCTATACCCAAAGTTTCCAATGAATCGCGCAACGTTTCCAATTTTGAGATTTTGACGGAGAAGGCATCAAACGCGCTTCCCTCGAAATACAGTTTGAAGTTGTCCCAACAAGACCATGTTTTACCCGCATTGGTATTGGATGCAATCCCCATCAGCATGCCGCTTCCGTCTTGTTGTACGGTGAATGTCACCTCGTTCAGATAGCTTTCGGGATATTTGGTCAGCCAAGCGTTCAACCCTTCCATACCGTCGGGCCATCCGTTCAACTGGTTGGCTACACTGGCATCTGCAGGTTCGCTGTACAAGGACTTTAGCTTCACCGAATCCTTTCCTGCAAACAGGTAAGCATTGATAACTTCCGTGCCGGCGTTGTAGGCCGCTCCATTATCATTTCCGCCTGCACGGTGGAACCCTTGTACCGTAAGTTTGTAATGACCGGCTTTCAATCCTAACACGTTTTGCGAGGCAGAATTATAAGACTGGAAGAACTCTGCATTCAACCATGTGGCATTCACGCCGGGAAGCGCAGTCCCGGCATCCCACCCGTCCGTCGTACCGGTGGAGAAGTCTGCATTGGTGATGTAAGTGTCTGTCACATCAATCCATTCTTGTGCATACACAGTTCCCGTGCAAAAAGCAGCCCACGCCATTGTGGCCAGCAGATGCTTGGCCCCTCTGCGCGGCAAATCCTTAAAAAAGTCGTTTTTTCCCATAATAGTAAAAAGTAAGGTTCAATCTTTTTCGGACTGTTACGGCTGAACCTGTTGGCCGTAACACCGATTCCAATCACGTTTTATATATAGGACGAACGACGGAGCGGAAATACCTAATTTGCCCTCGAATTTTTAACATTTGGCTCGAAATGCCTCTTAATTGTCAGGAGAAAGCGAAACAGACCTGCTTCCTTTACTGTTTTTTTCGTACCTTTGCGCCCAAATTATTAAGGTAGGGTGTTTTTCTACATACCAATCAAACATACACAAGAAGAAACCAATGGAAGAATCAAACAAGTCCGAATTAAAAGCAGAGTTGATATACGGGTTGAACGACCGACCGCCTTTGCGCGAAACTTTATTTGCAGCCTTGCAGCATTTATTGGCCATTTTCGTGGCTATCATCACCCCGCCGCTTATCATAGCCGGGGCTTTGAAGTTGGATATCGAGACGACCAGTTTCTTGGTTTCCATGGCATTGTTTGCTTCCGGCGTGTCCACGTTTATACAATGTAGGCGAATCGGAGGTATCGGTACGGGATTGCTGTGCATACAGGGCACGAGCTTTTCTTTCATCGGTCCTATCATCTCTGCGGGGCTGACCGGAGGTCTTCCCGTTATTTTCGGGGCTTGTATGGCGGCCTCTACAGTAGAAATGTTGATTAGCCGCTTATTGAAATATACCCGTAAAATCATTACGCCGTTGGTTTCCGGTATTGTCGTGACGCTGATAGGCATGAGCCTTATCAAAGTGGGGATTACGGCCTGCGGAGGCGGTGCGGTGGCCAAAAGTAACGGGACTTTCGGTAGCTTTGAGCATGTCGGCCTGGCGGCTTTGGTTTTGTTGCTGATTATTTTCTTCAACAGAAGTTCGAACCGTTACCTGCGTATGAGTTCGATTGTCATCGGACTGGTCATCGGTTATGCGGTGGCTTGGTGTATGGGTTTGGTGGACTTTTCTTCGGTGCAGAGTTATGGAGGGTTCAATATACCTGTTCCTTTTAAATACGGCTTGTCTTTTGACTGGTCGGCTTTTATCGCTTTGGGACTGGTGTATTTGATTACGGCGATTGAAGCCTACGGCGACATCACGGCCAATTCACTCATCTCGGGAGAGCCGGTAGAGGGAAAGACGTTTGTGAAACGGGCTTCCGGAGGAATCTTGGCCGATGGTTTCAATTCCATGTTGGCCGGAGCGTTCAATTCCTTCCCGAACTCAGTCTTTGCCCAAAACAACGGGATGATACAGTTGACCGGAGTGGCGAGCCGTTACGTGGGATATTATATCGCAGGATTCCTTATTTTGCTGGGACTTTTCCCAGCCGTGGGTCTGGTGTTCTCTTTGATGCCCGAACCAGTATTGGGCGGTGCCACGCTATTGATGTTCGGCACAGTGGCTTCCGCCGGAATCCGCATTATCGCAGCTCAGACCATCGACCGCAAAGCCACGTTGGTGATGGCGTTGAGTTTTTCTTTGGGATTAAGTGTGGAATTGGTGCCCGAGATTCTTTCGCAACTGCCGGAAACGGTGAGAAACATATTCTCGTCCGGTATCACGACCGGTGGTGTCACAGCTATTTTGGCCAATGCCTTGATTCGTATTAAAGAATAGGTAGAAAGGAATAGAACGGATTTGGGCAAGGGTAAAAACAACCGGATAGAGGAAGAACAGCGTACGGTAGAATTGATGATTCGTCTCTACTGCCGCTACAAGGAAGGCCACAGGACTTTATGTCCGGAGTGCCGTGAAATGTTGGATTATTCCCGTGCACGTCTATCACGGTGTCCTTTCCAGAAAGATAAGCGTACGTGCCGTCTTTGCACCATACATTGCTACCGTCCGGACATGAAGCGACGCATCCGGAAAGTGATGCGATATGCAGGTCCGCGTATGTTATGGTATCATCCCCTGATTGCTTTGCGGCATTTATGGCGGGAATATAGGGGATAAAGCTACGATTATTCAGAAGGTTTTTGATAGTAATAATACCACCAATACGTATTTCCGTACATGCGTCGGCATTGGTTCGAGCGTTCCGTCGCATGAGTATATTGCATACCGTAGTGGAGGAAGTCGTTCAAGTTTGTTTCTATTACGCTGTTTTTGTACGTAATGGCCGGAGTGGTATGCAAACGGTTATATAGAATGAGAGCTTCCTTGTAATGTAACGGGAGGTTGTCGTTCACTTCATGGCAACGTGGCAGTGCGGCGACAAAAGCATCAAGGTTCTTATCCAACAGATAGGCGCAAAGCAAGTAGTCTTTTGCAGCAGCAGTGGCCGAAGGCCGTTGTGACAGAAGTTCGAGAAACCGGGTGTTGTCTTTCAAATTTTTCCCCGGCTTTCCCCCTAAATGTTTGTATAAGGCCTTCGTCCAATCATGAGCGTAGGTTGTATCAGACAAACTGGGCAACAGACCTTGGCTACCGTTATATTGAGGAAAATCGAAAAGCTTCTCGCCTAAAAGATTCTCACGGCTTAGTGCAAACACTCTCATGGCAGTCAGGCTCCGGTCTGTCTGCAATGATTGGGCTCCTACTTGCAACGCCAACGAGTCCTGCCCTTCGACGAGGTATCTCTCGGCTTTGAGCCGGTAGTGGTATACATCTTTCGTATTGGCTATGCTGTTAACCATGCAGAACTGCAACGCAAGCCATAGGAAATTCACCCATAGGAAGGAAAAAGCATTCTGTTTTCCGTTTTTACGGTCCGGGAAATGCAGAGCCATCCATGTCACAAGGATATACAAAAAAATACAGACCGTGAGCCATATCCAATTGGTGGACAATTGTACATTCCACCCTGTTTGAGGAACAATGGACGTAAGCAATCCCAACACGACGCACGACGGGAAATAATAGAGTGCATGGAAACGCAACGGATATACCATTATCCGCCGAAAAACTCCCTGCAATAACAGTAGCAGAAAGGTAATGATGACCGTTCCCCACAGCGGAGAATAGACGGTCTGCCCTTTCGACAACAAATGTTGTGCGGTAGCCAATAAGTCAGCCTGCATCACAAACAGGTAAAGCAGGGAGAACAAGGTGAAAAGAGAACCGCATACCCATGAAATCATGCGTGCGGTTCTTTTCTTATATGTCGGTTTGTACATCCGGAATCCAGTTTCAGTTTATTTGTTTTTACTCTTATTTATTTTCCGTCTTTTTATCTTCTTGCGCCCTACGGAGTACCATGGCGGAACGTGCCGGAAGATAGAGTTTGAGCCATCCCTTTCCATCGCGGGCCAAAAGCGGGTCGAAGTTGGTCAAGTGGCGGAGGCTGTCATCATTCAATCCGTGTCCGCCGAATGCCGGCGCGTCAGTGTTCAGAATCACGTCGTAAGCTCCTTGAGGCACCATGAAGCCGTAATCCGTATACGAACGGGCATAGCTGAAGTTAAAGACAAATATGAGGTTATTACGGCTATAGGCCAATACCTGGTCGCCATCGTTATGCCAGATTTCCGTCACGGGAGATTTTTGGATATTTTTCTCCTTGCCGATAATATCCAACATCGCCTTGTCGAAGTCACCTAAATAATGATAGCACAATTCTTTATTATCTACAAGATTCCACTGTCTCCGGGCATACTTGTGACTCCATCCGTTACCCTCACGCGGAAAATCAATCCATTCCGGATGACCGAACTCATTACCCATGAAATTCAGATAACCGCCGTTGATGGTGGAAGCCGTAAGCAGACGAATCATTTTATGCAAGGCTATGCCGCGTTCTACGGCGTAGTTCTCATCTCCTTTTTTGAAGTGCCAATACATGTCGGCATCTATCAGGCGGAAAATGATAGTCTTGTCGCCCACCAAAGCCTGGTCGTGGCTTTCACAATAAGATATGGTCTTCTCGTCAGCCCGTCGGTTCGTCACTTCCCAGAACATGCTGCTGGGTTTCCAGTCCTCGTCCTTCTTTTCTTTAATGGTCTTTATCCAATAGTCGGGAATGTTCATGGCCATGCGGTAGTCGAATCCGTATCCACCACCTTTGAACGGGGCAGCCAATCCCGGCATGCCGCTCACTTCCTCGGCTATGGTAATGGCTTTGGGGTTGACTTCGTGAATCAATGCGTTGGCCAACGTCAGGTAACAGATGGCATTGTCGTCCTCATGCCCGTTGAAATAATCCCCATAGTTGCAGAACGCCTCGCCCAACCCGTGGCTGTAATAGAGCATAGACGTGACACCGTCGAAACGGAAACCGTCGAAATGGTACTCGTCCAACCAGAATTTGCAGTTGGACAACAGGAAGTGTATGACTTCGTTCTTGCCGTAATCGAAGCACAAACTGTCCCACGCCGGGTGTTCGCGCCGTCCGCCCGAATAGAAATACTGGCAGGGGTCACCGGCAAAGTTGCCCAAGCCTTCCACTTCGTTCTTCACAGCGTGGGAGTGCACGATGTCCATAATCACGGCGATGCCCATTTTATGTGCCTCGTCGATGAGTCGTTTCAGTTCCTCCGGCGTACCGAAACGGCTGGAAGCTGCAAAGAAACTCGATACATGATAGCCGAAACTTCCGTAGTAAGGATGTTCCTGTATGGCCATGATTTGTATGCAGTTGTACCCATCGGCAGCGATGCGGGGCAGCACGTTTTCACGGAACTCATTGTAAGACCCGACTTTTTCCGCATCCTGCGCCATACCGATGTGGCATTCATAAATCAGCAAGGGAGCCGTATTAGGGCGGAAAGTCTTCTTTTTCCACACGTAAGGCTGTTCGGGCGCCCAGACTTGCGCACTGAAGATTTTGGTCTGTTCGTCCTGTACCACGCGGCGGCACCATGCCGGAATACGTTCGCCGCATCCGCCTTCCCAATGTATTTTCAACTTATAGAGGTCGCCGTGTTTGAGGGCGTTGCCGCGCAATTTGATTTCCCAGTTCCCAGTGTCCTTTATCCTTTTCAACTGGTATTTCGGCGATTCTTTCCAGTCATTGAAATCGCCTATCAAATAGATTTCGGTGGCATGGGGCGCCCATTCGCGGAATACCCACCCCGTAGCCGTGCGGTGCAGGCCGAAATATAAGTATCCCGAAGCGAAATCCGACAAAGAGCATTTTCCATTTTGTGTGAGTTCGGCGATTTTGTCTTCCGCATGCCGGTGGCGACCCACGATAGCGGCTTCATAATCTTTCAGCCAAGGGTCGTTTTTAATAATATCCAAAGTCTTTGGAGTTGACTTTACCGTTGATTTTGCCATAATAAGAATAGAATTAAGGTGTTATTTTTATTGTTGATTCCAATCATCCGATACCGGAATTTTAAAGACGGCTTTCTTCAAAGCTGTCGGTGTTACGCCCGGCGCATGTGCGTCTTGCGGGAAAAAGATGGCAAACATGCCTTTCTTTACGGTGACGAAACTTCCGGAGCACTCTTTATAGAATGAAATGTCTTTGGTTTCATCGTATGGCGTAGGCTTCAATTCTTTTAAGGGGGAATATCCCATGGTTTCATCGCCCGTAAGAGGTATTTGTATGTCTATCATTTTCCTGTGTGATTCGAGAACGGCTTGACTCGGAGCCTTGGGCGGGATGGTCTGCAAATTTACGAAACCTCCGTCGGCATCCCATTCAAAGCGTCCTTCCGGCAAAGCCTGCAAGTCATGGCTGTCCAGAAAGCCGACAACCGTCTTCAACATCGGGAGAAGACGGATATAATCTTTCAGATGTGTTATGTCGTCGATAATCATAATGTCAGAGTTTTATCGTTCTATCGGTGCAAATATAGACGTTTGTCCGGATATCTCACTCATGTTTCAGTAACTTTTTATGCCTTTGGAGCACTTTCAAGAGTTCTTCATGCACTTTGCCGTTCGAAGCGAACACCTCCTTGGCTACGAGGCAATCAGGATTACCGTCAAACCCCGTCATTTTGCCGCCCGCCTGTTTCAGGATGATATACGCCGCCGCAATGTCCCATGGCCCTATAAAAGCCTCCACGCGAGCGTCAAAACGTCCGGCTGCAATATAGCAGATTTCTGCGGCGGCCGCGCCCATAAGCCGTAGTCCACCCACATGGCCGTACAAATCTTGTATGAGGCCGAGGGCGAAAGAACGGTAGTCCTCTGCCTTATATGGAAATCCCAGTTCAATGAAAGATTGGTCGAGCACGCTCTGGTCGCTGACGCATATCTCCTTGCCGTTCAAGTAAGCCCTACTGTTTTTGTTGGCCCAAAAAAGTTCCTCACGGACGCATTCGTACACCACGCCCAACAGTATTTCCTCGCGGTTGCGCAAGGCAATGCTTACGCAATACGGCGCACAGTCGTGAATATAATTGCTCGTCCCGTCCAAGGGGTCCACCACCCAACAGTATTCCTGTTCTTCCAGCGAACCGGACCCTTCTTCGGCAATAAAACCGGCTTCGGGGAGCAATTCATGCAACCTCTCCACGATACGTTTTTCAGATGCTTTGTCCACGTACGACACATAGTCATGCGCCGCTTTCTGCTCCACACGGCTACGGTCGAAAGAAAGCCGTTCTTTTTTTAAAAATTCACCGGTCTGTCTGGCCAGTTTCTTGACTTCCTCAGTCAGAAAATCCAAGTCCATTTATGTTCCTCCTATTTTACTATCACTCCGTGGCTGTATTCTCCTTTTTGGACGATATTTCCGTTTTTGTCTTTCATCACGAAAGGACCATCCTTTTCATTGTCCTTGAAGTTTCCTTCGAAGCGCATTCCGTTTTCGTCCTCCATGATGCCGGGGCCGTTCTTCTCTCCGTTCTTGAACATTCCTTTGAATTTCGAGCCGTCTGTCATACGCAAGATGCCTTCCCCGTCCATTTGTCCGTCTTTCCAGTTTCCTTCATAGGTATCGCCGTTGCTCCATACGTATTTTCCCTGTCCGTCGCGTTTGTTGGCTTTCCACATGCCGGTGTACGACGCGCCGTTGTGCCACGTGAACGTACCTTTACCGTCTTGGAATCCGTTCTTGAACTGGCCGACGTACTTGTTACCGTTGGCAAAAGTGAAAATACCTTCACCCGTGCGTTCGCCTTGCACGTAACCGCCTTCATATTGGTCGCCGTTGTGGAATTTGTACACCCCTTTTCCGTGCTGCACGTCGTCCACCCATTCTCCGGTATATTTGTCCCCGTCGGCATAGTTGAACGTACCTTTACCGTTGCGTTGGTTGTCTTTCCACATGCCGTCGTACCATGAACCGTCGTTCCAGTCAAAGATGCCTTTGCCGTTTTTTTGGTCGTTGCTCCATTCTCCCCGGTAGAATGCTCCGTTGGCGTATTTATATTCCCCGTAACCTTCCCGCTTGTCGGCTTCCCAGTTACCTTTATACACGTCTCCGTTGTAATAGTACATGGTGCCCTGTCCTTGTTGGAAGTCGCGAAACCACAGGCCTTCGTATTTGTTGTTGTTCATGAAATAATATATGCCATGCCCGTGTTGCTGGTCTTGAAACCATTCGCCTTCGTATTTTTCTCCGTCAGGGAATTTATACACGCCGTATCCTTGGCGTTTGCCTTTCACGTATTCGCCTTCATAAGAGTCTCCGTTTTTGAAATGGGTGATGCCCTTGCCGTAAGGTTTGCCTTTGAACAGCTCTCCCTGGTATTCCGCACCGTCTTTAAAAGTATAATTCCCTATTTTGATTTCTTGGGCGTAGCCTTGCAGGACAGGCCATAACAAAACTATGCCGAAGAGTTTGTGTTTCAATCCCATTGCCGTATTGTCTGTATTTAGAATGTGTTATCGTTTGGTCCTGTTCTTCAGGAAAGCTTCGGCCGCTTCGAGGTCGGCCGGTGTGTCGATGCCGATGGTTTCTATTTCGCTGATGCCCACCTTGATGGTATAGCCGTTTTCCAACCACCGTAATTGTTCCAACGATTCGGCCAGTTCCAACGGCGATTGCGGCAGGGAGGTGAGTTCTTTCAACACGTCGGCCTTGTAGGCATACAAGCCGATATGCTTGTAGTACACATGCTCCTTCAACCACTCCGTTTTATCCTTGTTGCGTTGGTATGGAATGATGGAACGGCTGAAATAAAGAGCCTGCATCCGGCGGTTGACCACCACTTTGGGCGAGTTGACGTTTTCCAAGGCAGGCCAACCGTCGGCCGGCGTGAAAGGTTTCACCAAAGTGGCGATTTCTGTTTGCGGATCTTCAAAACAAGCCTTTACGGTCTCCAACTGCTGCGGTTGGATGAAAGGTTCGTCGCCCTGAATGTTGACGACTACGTCGTATGGTTTGCCCTGCAATACGTAAGCCTCATAGCAGCGGTCCGTGCCGCTCTTGTGGTCCGCATGGGTCATGACGGCCTTGCCGCCGAATCCTTCTACCGTCTTGAGAATCCGTTCGTCATCGGTGGCCACGAGCACGTCGTCCATCACGCCGGACACTTGCTCGTACACCCGTTGGATGACAGGCTTGCCGCCCAACATGGCCAAAGGCTTGCCCGGAAATCTTGTGGAAGCATATCGTGCCGGAATAATCCCTATGTAATTCATTTTTTAGCTATTAATAAAGTATGCCATACAAAAATACAAAAAGATTTTGTAAGGGAGGGTAAAACTCCTTATTTTTGTGAATAAAAAGAACGGATGAAGAAGTGTTTCATAGGATTGGGCAGCAATGAACGCACGGCGGCACGGCTTTTGGCAGCGCAGTCCGACCTGCGCATGTCGTTTCCCGGCATCATGTTCAGCCGCTTGGTGCAGACTGCCCCTGTGGGCTTCGATTCGCCCCGCATGTTTTACAATCAGGTGGCTTGCTTTACTACTCCGCTCACGGCATCGCAAGTCCGCGAATGCCTGAAAAAGATAGAACGTGACCACGGGCGCACACCGGACGATAAGGCGCGAGGCATCGTGAAAATAGACATCGACCTGCTGTGTTACGACGGAGAAGTCCTCAAACCGCAGGACTGGCAGCGAGGCGATGTCTGCGAGGGGGTGGCGGAACTGGCCTCTTCCTGAAGGACGGAATGCCGACACATATTTCAAATCATAAAAACAAAAAAGCGTATGAGAACAAGACTTTTATTCATGCTGTTCCTTGCCGGATGGGCATGGGGCACGGCGCAGGCCGCCACGGACGAAGGGCGTTACATTGAAGTGACCGGTACTTCCGAGGTGGAAATCGTACCGGACGAGATACATTACATCATCGAAATCAAGGAATATTTTGCCGAAGAATTCGACGGCAAATCCAAAGAGGAAGATTACCGTACGAAGGTACCCTTGGCCCAGATAGAGGAAAGGCTGCGGGAGACACTCCGGGAAGCCGGTGTCCCGGACGAAGCCGTGCGCACACAGGAAATCGGCGACTATTGGCGCGAGAGCGGACGGGAGTTCCTCGTCTCCAAGCGGTTTGACCTTACGCTGACCGACTTCAAGCAAATTGACCGTATTGTCCGGCATGTGGACACCAAAGGCATCCATACGATGCGCATCGGCGAGTTGAAAAACAAAGACATGCAGCTTTACCATCAAAAAGGAAAAATAGCCGCCTTGATGGCCGCCCGGGAGAAAGCCGCTTATTTAGTGGAGGCATTGGGCCAGAAACTTGGAGGCGTGGAGCGCATCATCGAGAACGGAAACAACGG
>UMER01037473.1_pt1 | contig 77198 bp, 64 predicted proteins | sample 1964801 | NCBI WGS metagenome assembly UMER01 (sample SAMEA4836025, study PRJEB28245) | human gut metagenome | biome: gut microbiome; material: fecal sample | place: Denmark | collected 2008 | reverse complement strand
GATGGTTCTTCGGATTCAAGCTGCATCTGATAATCAATGACAAAGGAGAAATCCTCAATTTTATGTTCACGCCCGGAAACGTGGATGACCGGGAACCATTGAAGCAGGGAAAGTTCGTGGAAAACATTAAGGGAAAACTATGTGCGGACAAAGGATATATCGGTCAGGCTCTGTTTGAGAACCTTTTCCTTAATGGCATACAGCTTGTCACTAAAGTTAAAAATAAAATGAGGAACTCACTGATGAGTGTCGCTGACAAGATTCTGCTCAGAAAAAGAGCCTTGATTGAAACGGTCAATGATGAACTGAAGAACATAGCACAGATTGAACACTCAAGGCATCGTTCATTCAATAACTTTATAGCCAACTCCTTGTCGGCTATTGCAGCATACTGCTTTTTTGAAAAGAAGCCCGCCATTGACGTTAACTTTGTCAATGACGGACAACTGACTATTTTCTAATTTTATTTCGAACTCACGTTAGTTATGACGGTACCCATTCTATCGGAGGCTTCAAAGTTTTGAACCGCGAGGACATGGAGCACATCTACCGTGCGGCACGTTAAACCTACGGGTATTCATACGGGGAACCCTCATGGAAACGAGACACACAAAAAAGGGAAAGAGCGACACGCCTTTCCCTTTTTCTTAGGTTGCAGCCCCACTGCAAACCAGGACTTTCAGATTCCTGTACCGACTCTTCCAACCCTCATTTCTTCTTTCCTTTTAACGCAAACATTATGGGAGCGGTAACTTTCATAGATACCGGCTTGCCGTCCAACCGTGCAGGTTTCCATTTCGTCATGGCCATGATGACCCGCACGGCTTCCGCACTCAGGCGCACATCAGGACTTTTCACCACTTGCGGGCGCGTCACGTTCCCAGCCTTATCCACCACGAAAGAAACCATCACCCTGCCTTCGACTTTTTCCTTGACACAGGCCTCAGGATAGTGGATATTAGACGACATATATTCCATCAGGGCGTTTATTCCTCCGGGATATTGCGGAGGAACATCAGCTTTCTCATACACCTTGTCGGCTGCATACATATCCGCCACAGACAAACCTTCCACACGCAGGAACATCGGCTTCATCACGCGAAGCACCTGCTGTTCCAAATCATCGTTTTCCACGCGCTTCCACACCTCGGTAGCCACACCCCGTCCGTTGAACCACGACATCTCAAACGTGTCGTCCGATAACCATTTCACCTTGTTGCGCCCGCCGCGCTCCTTGATGATGCTGTCACCCTCCGACGTGAAAGTTCCGGCATGTCCCTTAAAATATACACGGTCTTCCCCGGTTCGATTCGGGGTAAAGCCCAAGAAATAGCCGTCACCATACCATTTATAACTCTTCAACTTGGGTGGTATCAGTTCACCCGTCAACGGTTGCCGCAAGCCTTGTACTTCCCACATGCCAGTGTAACGTCCGTCCGCCTCGTGAGCATCGCGCATCCCTTGGTGTATGGCGGCCAATCCCGAGGGCATGGGATACCGCTCCCACCCCTCTTCATAGTCCGTCTCCCCTACAGGGGAACGACCTGTCCACGAAAGTTCAAACATGTCTTCTGAGCGTGTCTTGATTTTCAATTTCCCGCCGCCTTCGCGAATGGCTTTCTTCGACATATACTCAAACGAGGTGTATCCTCCTTCGAAATCCACGTCCACATCGTTGATGCCTACATACCACACGGAAAGCGACACCATATGGTCTTCTCCATAATACTTGTAATGCACGAACGGTTGGGAACCCTTATGGGAATCTCCTTTCTTCCGAATCCAAGTCTTTTTCCAGAATCCTTCCAAAGGATGTCCTGTTTCCGCCTCGTCAGCCGACATCGTTACTGCGGACACACTAAGCCCACTTTCAGCTCTCATGGTCGTAGTGACCAACAATCCGGCTGCGCCGCACATACCGACCAAAACCAAGCGAACGCTTTTCTTTTTCATTAGGTTAACTCTACAATCCATAAATAAAAGATTTAATGTTTATAAAAACACCGAAAGTTAGCAAATATTATATTTACAAACAAGACTTACAGGCAAGAAATCATTATTATAATATATCAAGGTACACAAAAACGCCGGATATTCTCATCAAGAACATCCGGCGTTTCCATATATAAGGCCATCTCATTACCTTAACAAGTCCCTAAGACTCTGTGGACGGCTTTTCACTTCTCTCCTTTTTCGACTCTTCCAAATGAGCCGCACGCACGCGGCTTAATGTTTCAGGCGACATTTGCAAGTAAGAAGCCACATGGAGCATCGGCGCACGCAACAAAATCTCGGGTTTCGTATTCAAGAGACGAAGGTAACGTTCCGTAGCGTTCTCAAAGCGCTGGCTGTCAGCATAGACTTGGGAACTGATTAAGGCATGTTCCATAATCTTACGGAACAGCAGCTCAATCTCTTTATTCTCGTCTGCCAATTCCTGTAAGGCATCATACGGAATACCGTAAAGCCTGCTGTTTTCCAACGCCTCGACAATCAGCCGTGAAGGTTCCTGTTTCAAGAAACTTTCAATGCAAATCACGATTCGCCCTTCATAAGAAAAGTGTTCCGTTACATCACGCCCACCTTTATAATAATACTGTCTCACCATTCCGCGCTCTACGAAATACATGTGACGACACGTTTCTCCTTCAGGCAATACCACATCGCCTTTCGAATATTTGAAAGGTACGAGTATCTCAGACAATGCCTCGATGCCCGATGGAGACAAACGGCAATAAATACGGGCTATTTCACGGGCCACGTCGCGTCTTAAATCCATAGTCTATAAGGTTTTTATTAGGTTAATCCAACTTTAGCACAGCCAAGAAAGCTTTTTGCGGCACTTCCACATTACCAATCTGTTTCATCCGTTTCTTTCCTTTCTTCTGTTTCTCAAGCAATTTTCTTTTCCGGCTGATATCTCCTCCGTAACATTTCGCCGTCACGTCCTTACGTAACTGCTTCACCGTCTCGCGGGCGATGATCTTGGCACCGATGGCCGCCTGTATGGCAATATCGAACTGCTGGCGGGGCAACAACTCCTTCAGTTTCTCACACATCCGCCGCCCGAAGTCCACCGCATTGTCGATATGCGTCAAAGTAGATAACGCATCCACCGGTTCCCCGTTCAACAAGATATCCAACTTCACCAGTTTAGACGGCCGGAAACCGTCCTGATGATAGTCGAAAGAGGCATACCCTTTTGATATGCTTTTGAGCTTATCATAAAAATCAATCACAATCTCACCCAAAGGCATACTGTAATGGAGTTCCACACGGTTTCCGCTGATATACTCCTGTTTCAACAACTCCCCCCTTTTCCCCAGGCACAAGGTCATGATGGGACCGATGAAGTTGGTTGTCGTAATGATGGAAGCCTTGATGTACGGCTCCTCTATATGGTCGATCAGCGTCACTTCGGGCATACCGGCCGGGTTATGCACTTCTTTCACCCCGCCCTGCTTGTCATATACGAGATAAGACACGTTGGGTACGGTCGTAATCACATCCATATTGAACTCGCGGTCCAAACGTTCCTGCACGATTTCCATGTGAAGCAAGCCGAGGAAACCGCAACGGAAACCGAAGCCCAACGCCACGGACGATTCCGGCTGGAAGGTCAGCGACGCATCATTCAACTGCAATTTTTCCAAAGAGGCGCGGAGATTTTCAAAGTCCTCGGTCTCTATGGGATAAAGCCCGGCAAAAACCATAGGCTTAACTTCCTCGAAACCGGAAATGGCTTTATCGCACGGACGCTCCACGTGAGTAATCGTATCGCCGACTTTCACCTCCGTTGCCGTCTTAATACCGGAAACGATATACCCCACATCCCCGCAATGCAACTCCTTACGGGGGGACATTTCCATCTTCAGTACTCCAATCTCATCAGCCGTGTATTCCTTGCCCGTATTGATAAAAGCCACTTCGTCGCCCGACTTGATACTGCCGTTCACGATTTTGAAATAAGCGATAATCCCACGGAACGAGTTGAACACGGAATCGAATATCAATGCCTGCAAAGGAGCGTCCTCATCCCCTTCCGGATGGGGGATACGTTCCACCACAGCCTGTAATATTTCATCCACTCCCATTCCCGTACGTCCCGACGCACGGATAATCTCCTCACGTTTACATCCCAACAGGTCTATGATTTCATCCTCCACTTCCTCCGGCATGGCGTTCACCATGTCGCATTTGTTAATGACCGGGATGATTTCCAAGTCATGCTCTATGGCCATATACAAATTGGAGATGGTCTGAGCCTGCACGCCTTGCGTGGCATCCACAATCAACAACGCCCCTTCGCAAGCCGCGATGGAACGCGAAACCTCGTATGAGAAATCCACATGTCCCGGCGTATCGATCAGATTCAACGTGTACTTCTCTCCTTTATGTATATATTCCATTTGGATGGCATGGCTTTTAATGGTAATGCCACGCTCCCGCTCCAGATCCATATCGTCGAGCATTTGCCCTTCGGTGACCTTTATCGTATTCGTATATTCAAGCAAACGGTCGGCCAAAGTAGACTTACCGTGATCTATATGTGCAATAATACAGAAATTCCTGATGTTCTTCATCTTCAATCAAAAAAATGCTATGCAAAGATAGTGCAAACCGGAAAAAATACAAAATCCAAAACCTTATTTTTATATAAAGCACTGCGAATCCGAAGAAATGTTTGTCTTTTGCTAAAAATGATAGCAAAAAGATTTTTTTTCTCGTTTTTATTGGCAGTTTGCTATTAAATGCTTAACTTTGGCAACTGAAAACCAAGAGAGAGATTTTTCTTATATATAATAAGGAGAAATAAGGTAGAAAAGATAAAGTTAACGAATAATATTAATTAAAAAAGGATTTATCACATGGATGCAAAAAAAGTTCTGGAAGACTTGAAACGTCGTTTCCCTAACGAACCTGAGTATCATCAGGCTGTAGAAGAAGTTCTCAGTACGATCGAAGAGGAGTACAACAAACACCCTGAGTTCGAAAAAGCCAATCTGATTGAACGTCTTTGTATTCCTGATCGCGTTTATCAATTCCGCGTCACTTGGATGGACGATAAAGGCCAGATTCAAACCAACATGGGTTACCGTGTACAGCATAACAACGTAATCGGTCCCTATAAAGGCGGTATCCGTTTCCACAGTTCCGTAAACCTCAGCATTTTGAAGTTCCTGGCTTTCGAGCAGACTTTCAAAAACTCTCTGACCACTCTTCCTATGGGCGGTGGCAAGGGCGGTTCCGATTTCTCTCCGCGCGGCAAGAGCAACGCCGAGGTGATGCGTTTCTGCCAGGCTTTCATGCTCGAACTCAATCGCCATATCGGTCCCGATACCGATGTGCCGGCCGGTGATATCGGCGTAGGCGGACGCGAAGTCGGTTACATGTTCGGCATGTATAAGAAACTGACCCATGAATTCAGCGGCGTATTCACCGGCAAGGGACTTGAGTTCGGCGGTTCGCTCATCCGTCCCGAAGCTACGGGTTACGGTAACGTGTACTTCCTCATGGAAATGCTGAAGACCAAAGGCACCGACCTTAAAGGCAAGACAGTCCTCATCTCCGGTTCCGGCAACGTGGCTCAGTACACGGCCGAAAAGGTACTTCAACTCGGCGGAAAGGTACTCACGATGTCCGACTCAGACGGTTACATCTACGATCCGGACGGAATCGACCGCGAAAAGCTCGACTACATCATGGAACTTAAGAACCTGTATCGCGGACGTATCCGTGAATATGCAGAGAAATACGGTTGCAAATACGTGGCAGGCGCACGGCCTTGGGGCGAAAAGGCAGACATCGCACTGCCGTCGGCCACTCAGAACGAAATCAACGGTGACCAGGCTCGCCAGTTGGTAGCCAACGGCGTAATGGCCGTGAGCGAAGGCGCCAACATGCCTTCTACTCCGGAAGCCATCCGCGTATTCCAGGAAGCCAAGATTCTGTACGCACCGGGCAAGGCAGCCAATGCCGGCGGCGTATCGGTTTCAGGTCTCGAAATGAGCCAGAACTCAGAACGTCTGTCTTGGACATCGGAAGAGGTAGATGCCCGTCTGCACGCCATCATGGAGAACATTCATCAGAATTGCGTGAAGTACGGAACGGAAGCCGACGGTTACGTCAACTACGTGAAGGGTGCCAACATCGCCGGTTTCATGAAGGTAGCCAAGGCTATGATGGCTCAAGGTATCGTATAAGATTTAATCATAGAATCCATAAAGGGACGGAGGAATGTCTGCATTCTCTCCGTCCTTTTTCTTTGTCCGTTTTCTTACCGGCCGATGCCCCGAAACCGGACGATTACCCATTCGGATGTCACAGTGCCGTCCCTCGTCCGGGCACAAAGAAACCCTTCAAGTCTGCCCCCTCCAGATTCAGAAGCCGGACTTTACGTTCAAGCCCTCCGGCATACCCTGTCAAACTTCCGTGACTACTTACGACGCGATGGCAAGGTATAATGACAGACACCGGATTATGCGCCACGGCTCCTCCTACAGCCTGCGCCGACATGCTCCGTATTCCACGCTTCCGGGCTATTTCCAAAGCCAAGTCGCGATAAGTGACCGTTTCTCCGTAAGGAATCTTTTGCAACATCTCCCACACAGCCAACCGGAACGGCGAGCCTTGCAAATGTATCAGAGGCATGAGACCCGGCTTCCGACCGTTGAAATAACCGTCAAGCCACGTCCGGGTTTCTTCAAACACCGGCAATGATTTCTCCTCATGCGCAACCGCCAAAGCGGCAGCATAGTATTTCTGTCCCTCGAACCAAGCACCCGTCAATGCCTCCCCGTCGGAAGCCAACAGCATTTCCCCTAAAGGCGACAAGTATTTACATGTGTATTGCATCGTCATGATTAATTTATAAAATTCGTTTTTTTCTCTTTCATATCAGGCAGAAAACCCGCAATGATGCCCAACAAAGGCAACCAAGCACTCACCCGGAAAATGAAATCTATACTGGTCCTATCGGCCAACCAACCGAAAAAGGCCGAACCGATTCCGCCTAACCCGAACATCAAACCAAAGAAAACGCCTGAAATCATCCCCACTTTCCCCGGCATCAAATCCGTGGCATAAACCAGAATGGCCGAGAAAGCCGAAGCGATGACCAACCCGGCTATAACCGCTACCGTAATGGTCCAGAACAAACCGACGTAAGGCAAAACGAGCGCAAAGGGAGCCGCACCGAGAATGGAGCCCCATATCACATACTTACGCCCGAATCGGTCGCCCAACACTCCACCAAACAAAGTCCCGACAGCCAATGCCGCCAGAAAGGCGAACAAACAGACTTGGGAATGCTGTACGGACATACCGAACTTGTCCATCAAAAAGAACGTGAAATAGCTCGTCATGCAAGAGATATAAAAGTATTTCGAGAATATCAGCACGACAAGAATCAAAAGCGACGTCCGGACCCGGCTTTTCGACAGCCCGCCTGCCACCGCAGAAACAGCATGACGCTGCCTCGTGACGGTGGCCAGCTTCATGCCATACCATCGCCCCACCCTTGCCAATATCAAAGAAGCCAGCACTGCCGCCATGGCAAAACAACTGATAGCAGGCTGTCCGAAAGGTATGATAATCAAGGCTGCCAGCAAAGGCCCGATAGCACTGCCGCCATTTCCTCCCACTTGGAAAATAGACTGTGCCAAACTCTTTTTACCGCCCGAAGCCAACTGCGCCACGCGCGACGCCTCCGGATGAAAAACGGACGAACCCCATCCGATGATGCTCACGGCCAGAAGTATCAGCATAAAATTATAAGCAAAAGAAAGCAACAACAATCCGGCCAACGTGAAGCACATGCCCAACGAGAGCGCATAAGGACGGGGATGGCGGTCGGCATAACGCCCCACAAAAGGTTGCAGGATGGAGGAAGTCAACTGGAACACCAGAGTAATGACACCAATCTGCGCAAAGGAAAACCCGAACTTATCCTTTATCATCGGATAAATGGCCGGAATGACCGACTGTATCATGTCGTTCAACAAATGGGCAAAACTGATGGTGAACAAAATGGCATAAGCCGTGCCCTCCGTCACGTCGGGCTGCCCTTTGATACGGGCGCATAAGGTTCTTATCATCATATCGTACTTTTTCATATATACAGACAATCCGAACAAGCAAAACCGTTCGCCTGAGAAATGAAAATCAATCTCAGGCAAACGATTTCTCATTCTCCTGCAAACGATTTTTCATTCTGCGGAGAAAAACAAGAGGCTCTCAGCATTGTCTCAAACATCTATCAACCAATCATTTACAAAATTCGTCTTCTTATTCTACCAATAAGCCATAAATCCTTACTATTCCACTCCGGGAAGCATGACCACTCCTTCTTTTTTCATCCCGTCCACCTTGATGACCACGGGAGAGGAAAAGCGCACGTGACGCACGTGGGCCGTTTCTTCCACGGCCGGTTGGCTGTTCAGGAAAGCCTGGTTGTATACCCCATCGCCCAAAAAGTCATTCACCGTAAAATATCCCACGCCGAAACTGGTCAGGTTTTGGAAGAAGTGTGTGCCTTGGCTGGGGTCTACACGGTAATTCGTCAACCCGGACTCCACAATGACGCGGGCGGCTGAAATGTTGGGCCACTTCACCGGAACGCCTAACCAAGGGTCGCTACTGCCCCACCGTCCCGGGCCGACCAATACATAGTTGTGCCCCTCCTCCAGGAAGCGGCGGTTGATACGGTCTATCTCGTCGGCTATGGCCGGATTGTTGTAGGCGGAATAATCATCGGTCTTCACATAGACCACATCGTACACTTCATTGCTCACCCCTTGGCCGATGGCGTTATGCGAACGTATCAGCGTCTTCTCGTCGGGAATCTCCGTCAAGTCTTCGTCGAGCATCATCTTATTGTCCACCATCGGACGTATCTGCAACAAATAGAACACCCCAGTACGGTCGGGATTCAGTTTCACGGCAAATTCTATCTCCACCTCGCGGCGCATGCTCTCACGCCCAAGTTTCAAAATCAGCCGCAAAAGCTCCGGAAGGGGAAACACCCCCTGTTGCAACACGCCGCAGAAGGTGACGAGTTTACGTCCTCCGTCGTAAATCCCGTCGCGAATCACCATGTCGTAAGGGTCGTACGTGGAAGCAATGAATTGCAGCGAACCGTCCTGTTCGGCCTCCTTGACCGGAAGTTTCAACAGGTTGAAACCGTCGTCTACCCTGAAATCCTCCTCCACGGCTTTCATTTCGAGGGCATAAAACCGCGTCTGCGTCTCGCGCAAGGCTATTTCCATCTCGCTCGTCTGCAACACCTTGTCGGGATGAGCCGGACAAACCCGCAGGTTCATACCGCCATCCACGATGTACTTCCCGAGCCCGAGCGCCAGATTTACCGTGCCGTCTTCGGCTTGCTCGTCCCCTATGGGGTAGTAGTTCACCGAGCGGGCCACACCGGAGATGTTCGGATAAAAACGGTCGCCGTAACGATTTCCGGCCACCTCCTGAAGAATCACCGCCATTTTTTCCTGGTCGATGACGTTGCTCGTAGCCGTCATATACGCCTTGCTATCGCGGTAGAACACCGAAGCATATACCCCCTTGATGGCATCGCGCAACATCTTCAGCCGCACGTCGCGACTCTCCACGTAAGGTATCATATAGGTGGAGTATATCCCGGCAAAAGGCTGGTAATGTGCATCTTCGAGCAAGGAAGAGGAGCGGATGGCAATGGGCTGGCGCACGACATCGAGATAGGCCTCCAAGTCGCCGATCAGGCGTTCGGGCAGCCGGGCTTGCAAGAATGCACGGAGAATCTCTTCGTCGGGAATGTCCGAAAGCGCAATCTGGTAAAGTTCGTTCGTATCCATGAACTCGTCGAAGATGTCCGTACAGAGCACCACCGTTTTGGGTATCATGACATCTGCATTGTCGAACGCGTTCAATTCGGGATGCTGCTTGATGATATGATCCAGGAAGGCCAGGCCACGCCCTTTTCCGCCCAACGAGCCTTCACCGATACGTGCGAAATTGCTGAAACGGTCGAAACGGTCGCGGTGGAACACGGCCACTACGCCTTGGTTCTTCATCCGGCGGTAGCTCACAATCGCGTCGTATATGATTTGACGGTGGGCATCCACGTCTTGCAGCGAATCCCACGTGATGTGCTTCAGGAACTCGGATATGGGGAACAATGCCCGCGAGCATAACCAACGCGACACGTTATTGCGCGTAATATGGTAAAGGAGCGATTCCTTGGGCAAGGTGAAAATGTTGTTCTGAAGGTCTTTCAGGTTTTTGATGCGCGCCACTTCTTCCATTGTGTTCGGGTCGAGGAAGACGAAATCACCGAACCCGAAATGACGGCGTACCAAACGACGGAGGTCCACCCCTATCTTCTTGGAATTCTTGTCGATGAAATGCGCCCCGCATTTCTCGGCCCAGCCGCTTTTGTCGGCCTCCGTAGACTCCATAATCAGCGGCACGAACTCGTCTTCGGCACGGATGGCCGACAACAGCTTGTACCCAGCCATCTCGTCCGTCTTCCCGTCACGGGGAAAACGGCAGTCGCTGATGACCCCCAACGTGTTCTCCTTATGACGGGTGTACAAGTCCCAGGCCTCTTCATACGTACGGGCCAGCACGATTTTCGGACGCCCCCTCATCCGCAAGGTCTCGAGCTGGGCGTTCAATGCTTCGGTGGAGAACTCCAGACTTTGCTGGAGTACGAACCGATAGAGGTTGGGCAGGATGGAGGAATAGAAACGGATGGAGTCTTCTACCAGCAGTATCATCTGCACCCCGGCTGCCACGTCGTTCTCCAGGTTCATTTTGTCTTCTATCAGTTTGATGATAGAAAGCAACAGGTCCGTATTGCCCAACCAACAGAACACGTAATCGAAGATGGAAAAATCCATGTTCTGCATGCTCTTCCTTATGCCGTGGCTGAACGGGGTCAGCACGACGATAGGTACCGTGGGATTGTCCGTCTTGATGCCCCGCGCAATGTCGAACACGTCGTTATTGTCCGTACCGGGCATACAGATAATCAAATCAAAACTGGTCTTTCCCAGCTCTTCTTCCGCTTCCTCCTGCGAAGCGACTTGAAAAAAACGGGGCGGATAGCGCAAACCCAACTTCACGTATTCGTCGAAAATCTTTTCCTCCACCCGTCCGTCATCCTCCAACATGAAAGCGTCATACGGGTTGGCGATGAGTAGCACATTGAAAATGCGCCGCTTCATCAGGTCTACAAAAGCGGTATCCCGCAAGAGCGGGCATTCTTTGTTTTTATCGTCTGTCATAATAGCTTGGTCTAATCTCTGATTGCGAAAACAAATAAACACAAAAATCCGCAGGCATGCAAAAAATGCGGCACAAAAAAGCGGTACCGGAAATGATTCTTTCCGGCACCGCTCCCCTTTCTACCTCATGACAAAACTACCTATACCACTCCTTGAGCCATCATGGCCTTGGCCACTTTCATGAATCCGGCCACATTGGCTCCTTTCACATAATTGACATAACCGTCCGGCTCAGTACCGTATTTCACACACTGCTCATGAATACCGTGCATAATAGCATGAAGCTTACGGTCCACCTCTTCTGCCGACCAACTGAGGTGCATGGCATTCTGGCTCATCTCCAATCCAGACGTGGCTACACCGCCGGCGTTGACAGCCTTGCCCGGAGCGTAGAGCATCTTATGGGCAATAAACGCGTCGATAGCCTCGGGCGTACATCCCATATTGGAGATTTCGCCCACGCATATCACTCCGTTTTCGATAAGATGCCGGGCATCTTCTCCGTTCAGCTCGTTTTGCGTAGCGCACGGCAAAGCGATATCGCACTTCACTTCCCACGGACGGCGGCCTGCCACGAACTTAGCCCCCGCGAAGCGTTCCGCATACGGGCTGCAAATATCGTTCCCGCTCGCACGAAGTTCCAACATGTAAGCAATCTTTTCTTCGTCGAGCCCGTCTTCGTCATAAATGTATCCGTCGGGACCGGAAATAGTCACCACCTTGGCGCCCATCTGTGTGGCCTTTTGGGCAGCGCCCCAGGCTACATTGCCGAATCCGCTGATGGCCACGCGCTTGCCCCGGATGTCGATACCTTTGTCGGCCAACATTTCACGCACAAAATAGAGCCCTCCATAGCCGGTGGCCTCGGGGCGCACCAATGAACCGCCGAATTCAAGCCCTTTTCCGGTGAGCACGCCGCTCCAATCCCGCGTAAGTTTCTTATACTGCCCGAAAAGGTAGCCCACTTCTCTCGCTCCCACACCGATATCACCGGCCGGAATGTCGATTTCCGGACCGATATAGCGATAAAGCTCGTTCATGAAAGCCTGACAGAAACGCATGATTTCGGCATCGCTCTTGCCTCGTGGCGAAAAATCGGAACCTCCCTTACCTCCTCCCATGGGCAGTGTGGTCAACGCATTTTTGAACGTCTGCTCAAAACCGAGGAACTTCAATATGGAAAGATTTACGGAAGCATGGAAACGCAATCCGCCCTTATACGGGCCGATGGCACTATTGAACTGTACCCGGTAACCCAAGTTGACCTGAACCTCTCCCTTGTCGTCCACCCAAGGAACTCTGAACACAATGATGCGTTCCGGCTCCACCAGTCGCTCGATTAATTTGGCACGTTCAAATTCAGGATGGCGATTATACACGTCTTCTATGGAGATAAGCACTTCATGAACTGCTTGCAAATACTCCTTTTCACCAGGATGCTTGGCCTCAAGCTGAGCCATTATTTTCTGAATATCCATAGCCTACAATTTTAAGGGCATCTAACATTATGTTGACTAACACTGGGGCAAATCTACAAAAACGAGTCAACAAAAGCAAGAAATAAAGGATTAAATATCCTATACAGATACCAAAATGTCAAAAACAGAAGTGCCACAAAAAAAAGAAACATGTCTTAAGCGTTCTTTCCTTAGCCTATGACGAAGGATTCTGCGCTTACGACATGCTTTCTTGTCAGTCGATTAAAGTCCCCTTTATTACTTCAAAGAGAATACGGGTTCTTTTTCCGTGCCTGCAACAACCAATTTATCTTCACGAAGCAACCAGCCCAGTGCAAGATACAATTCTTTGTCTGTTTTCACTTTTGCTGCTTTCTTCAGATCTTTTGCACTCAACGGTGCACTCTCATTCAAGGCATTCCATACGAGGCCTGCCACTTCACCAGCATTTTCAAACATAATACTCAAATACTTTTAGTTAATAATCTCATCCTCTCAAAGGATATTCTTTCATAAATACATACAAAGGTAATATTTTATTTGTATGCCATATAAAAAAACTTAAAATAGTTGCAGGTTTATACACTATTTTAACGTAAAAAAGGTTTTTTAGGTGTACTATGTGGCAAAACATTGACATCAACGACCGATAGAGTCCAAATAATCAGCAAAAATGCGGGCTGCCGACTCTACCATCTTCGGACAAGGACGCTTGGCATAATAAGCCGCCGTACGGGCTTCTGCCTGGTTGCTGACCGGTGCATCCCGTTTCAACCCCAACAATTCCCCGCAGGTTATAGAACCGTTTTCGGCTTTGAACCTTGCGGCAAGCTCTTGTACAATGGCATAATTCCGCGATTTCGTCTCACGGTCTTTGCCTTCCATGGCTGCCACTTCCAATCCCGCCAACTGGAACATGCCGCAGACCGCTCCGCAGGTGAGCCGCATACGGCCTATCCCTCCACCGAACGAAGCGGATATATGCAAAGCCTGTTCGTGCGTAAAGCCGTACAAATCTGCAAAAGCCGCCACTACGGACTGCGAACAATTATAACCTTCTTTGAAATATGCCACTGCACGGGCAATCCTTTCCTCTTTGTCTTTCATATCATTTCAATGGATTGATTTGCAAAATTACAAAGAATAAATTAATTTCGCGCGTAAAACCATCAGATATGAAAAAGATTAATACCACACTTTTATTGGGTACGCTGTTGGGGTTCTGCGCCTGCCATTTTGAGAGTTTCGACAAACGTTGTGCCCGCGAAGCACGGGAATACACGGAAAAGCAATGCCCCCGGAGAATGGACCAGTACACCCTTATGGACAGCCTCACGTATGATGACCATTCGCGCACACTCAATTATTATTATACTTTGGAAGGAGTTTTGGACAACGACACGGTGATGAACGCTCAATCCTGCGAATCCCTCAAGGATCTCTTGCGCAAAAACGTAGTCAACTCCGTAGATTTGAAGTCCTACAAAGAAAAAGGTATCAGCTTTTCCTATTACTATTATTCCAAGGCATCGGGAAAAGTGCGCTTTCAGGCACGATTTACCCCGGAAGATTATGACAGCAACTATAGCCCGGACCGCTAACCTTTAAAAACAATGGGAGTTAGGCTAAACACCCGACTTACGCCACGACACGAATCCTCCCCGTCCCTACCTCTATATAATATAAGGTAAGGACAGGGAGGATTCCTTTATCATCCCATGCCATCAAGACCGGGAAATGGCCTGCCGCAGAGCCAAAGATAATTGGTCCGGACACGAAGTTGGCTTCATGCCGCAACGGATGCCGCTCAAACGGGTTACCACATCTGCCACATTCATCCCTTCGACCAACCGGGCAATGCCCTGAAGATTTCCGTGGCAACCGCCCAAAAAGCGCACGGACTTCACCACGTCACCGTCGACCTCCAGTTCTATCTGCCTGCAACAGGTACCCTCCGTCTGATAAACCGTTTTCATTTTATTCTCCTTCAGGCTTCATATTCGTGTAAACCGTCTGCACGTCGTCGAACTCTTCCAGTTTCTCTACCATCTTGTTCAACGTTTCACGCTCTTCGGCCGACACGTCCTTCAAATCGTTCGGGATATAAGTGAATTCACCGCCGACATCCTCGAAGCCCTGCTCTTCCAGATGTTTCTGGATGGCACCGTAGCTCTTCGGGTCACCGTAAATCGTAATCGTGCCTTCCTCTTCGTCCATGTCGTAATCCTCTTCCACCCCGAAATCTATCAGGTCGAGAATCAACTCATCCATGTCCACCGTAGCCGGCTTCTTGAAGGTGAACACACACTTATGGTCGAACAAGTAGGCCAAAGAACCCATCGTACCCAACGTCCCGGAGAACTTGTTGAACACCGAACGGACATCTGCCACCGTACGTGTCGGGTTATCGGTCAAAGTATCCACGAATACGGCGATACCGTGGGGGCCGTATCCTTCGTAAGTCATGTTCTTATATTCGCTCTGATCCTTGCCCATCGCATTTTTGATGGCACGTTCGATGTTATCCTTCGGCATGTTCTCACGTTTGCAAGTCGCAATAATCGAACGTAACGTAGGATTGTTTTCGGGTTCCGGTCCGCCGGCCTTTACGGCTATGGCGATTTGTTTACCCAATTTTGTAAATGTCTTGGCCATGTGGCCCCATCTCTTCAGCTTTGCAGCCTTTCTATATTCAAACGCTCTTCCCATTGGAATTAAATTTTAAATATGATGATTTCTATCTATTTCTTTCTCATTTTATAGTTGAGCACCAGGCCATATACGATAAGCACCACCGTAGGGACAATCAATGCACGCGTGTACCCCTGAAGGGTGATCTGCAACAACCAGCAAAACACCAGCACATAATATATGACCTTGGCTACGACTAATCCTTTCATATCGCGGGTTATCTCAGTTTCGCCCCCAACTTAGCCTGCAAGTTCGCAATCAGCTTATTCATAATCGCGTCGATTTGCTTGTCGTTCAAGGTCTTCGTTTCATCTTGCAGCACGAAGTTCACGGCGTAACTCTTCTTCCCGGCTTCCAGATTCTTCCCTTCGTAGACATCGAAGAGCGTCACTTCCTTCAGCAACTTCTTCTCTGTGGAATAAGCCACCTTTTCTATTTCGGCAAATTCCACGCCCTTATCCAACAAGAGAGCCAAATCGCGGCTTACGGCAGGGAACTTGCTGATCTCGGTATAACTGATCTTGTTGTTGCGGATGGCCTTCATCAGAAGTTTCCAGTTCAGGTCGGCATAATACACTTCATGATCCACATCCATCATCTTCTGGATTTTACGGCTCACAATACCCAACATGGCCAAGACCTTACCGCCACGGTTTTGAATCTCGATACCTTTTGAATAGATATCGTTACGGCTCGGCGCAAAAACCAATGCACCGAAATTCACACCCAGACGGGTCAGGATATTCAGCACGTAAGCTTTCAGTTCATAGAAAGAGCTATCTTCGTCGGGATGCGCCCACGAACCGCTCACCCGCTTGCCCGTCACCCACAGCCCGAGGTGATAGTCTTCCGAATAAGCGTCCAAAACGTGTTGGATGACCTCCGGGTCACGACTGCTGCTCACGCCGGGAACGATGTCGGGACATTTGTTCTCTTCGCGGAAATAGTAGCAATTTCCGAACTCGAAGAACTTCAAATCCGCGTTCTTGCGGTTGGCGTTGTGCGCAATACATTCCAATCCCCCGAACAACAGCGTCTGGCGCATCGCGTTCAGGTCAGAACTCAACGGATTCATCAGTTTCACCAAATGCGAGGCCGGATAACTCTCCATCCCGTCATAATAGGCCGCACGCTGCAAAGAATTGTTCAGGATTTCATTGAAACCGCATCCCACCAACTGTTCCGCCACCAGATTCTGCAACTTGTGGCTTTTGTCTTCATCGCCTTTGACATTCAGCGTAGAGCGCACCGCCGAAGGTATTTCCACATTATTATACCCGTACACGCGCAAGATGTCTTCCACCACATCGCACGGACGCTGCACGTCCACACGGTAGGCCGGCACCTGAAGTTTCAGCCCTTCGGCCGTTTCCTCCAGAATCTTCATCTCCAGACTCGTCACGATGCTTTTCACCGTATCCGCCCCGATGTTTTTCCCCATCAGACCGTAAGCATATTCATAATTCAAGTCCACCACGAAATCGGGCAACGGATTGGGATACACGTCCTTAATCTCCATGGCTATTTCCCCGCCTGCCAGTTCCTTGCACAACATGGCAGCCTGTTTCAAGGCGTAAATCACACCGTTCGGGTCGATACCCCGCTCGAAACGGAAAGAAGCATCGGTGCTCAAACCATGACGGCGTGCGCTCTTGCGAATCCACGTCGGATTGAAATAAGCACTTTCCAACAATACGTTACGGGTCGTTTCACACGTTCCGCTCCCTTTTCCGCCGAACACACCGGCGATACACATCGGCTCTTCCACGTTGCAGATAGCCAAATCGCGGTCGCTCAACTTATGTTCCTCGCCGTCGAGCGTCACGAAAGGCGTACCTTCCGGCATGGTCTTCACCACCACTTTGCCCCCTTTGATCATATCGGCATCGAAACAGTGCAAAGGCTGTCCGTAGGCGAACATGATGTAATTCGTCACATCCACGATATTGTTGATGGGGCGCAGACCGATCGTGCGCAATTTGTCTTGCAACCATTCCGGACTTTCCTTGACCTCGCAATTCCGGAGCGTCACTGCGGCATAACGGGGGCATGCCTCCGCGTTCTGCACTTCGATGTCGATGTCCAGCTCGTGGCTGTCCACCTTAAAACCGTCGCACGACGGACGGTGCAAAGCCGTCTTGTGGCCGTTCTGCACCAACCAGGCATACAGGTCGCGAGCCACACCGTAATGCGAACAGGCATCCGCACGGTTGGGCGTAATGTCCACTTCGATAAGATAGTCGCTCTTCAGGTTATAGTATTCCGCTGCCGGGGTTCCGGGTACAGCCGTCTCGGGCAACACGATGATGCCGTTGTGGTCCGTACCGATACCGATTTCATCTTCGGCACAAATCATTCCGTGGCTTTCCACCCCGCGCAACTTGGATTTCTTGATGGTAAAACATTCGTCGCCGTCATACAATTTGCAACCCAGCGTGGCCACCACCACTTTCTGTCCGGCTGCCACGTTCGGCGCACCGCATACAATCTGTACCGGTTCTCCCTCGCCGAGGTTCACCGTACATACGTGCATGTGGTCTGAATTGGGATGGGGCACGCAAGTCAGTACCTCGCCGATGACCAATCCCTGCAAACCGCCCTTCACCGGCTGCACTTCCTCCACGCAACCCACTTCCAGGCCTTCCGACGTCAACGCATCGGCCACTTCCTGAGCCGTCAATTCAAAATCGACATACTCTTTCAGCCAATTATAAGAGATATTCATATCTTAAGATTTTAATTTATTTCGAAATAACGCGCAAAATTACACTTTTTCAGGCAATCCACCAAAGGGAATGCAGACAAAGCCTCAAGCAACCAGTGAGTTTCGTCCACACCCCGTTCCCACGTTGTCAAAATGGAAGAGGACCTTCGGGCAGAGGCGCACCGAAAGGAGACGCCGCATCCGACGGAGGCACCATGTCGACCGCAGGCAAAGGTACATCCTCTCCCCGTCCGGCACCGAAAGCCACGGCCTCGCCCGGCATGGGCACATAGGCATCTTCTTCCGGATCCTGGAAACGGGCGTATTCCCCACGGAACTTCAGCAACACGTCGCCCACGGCACCGTTACGGTGCTTGGCGATGATGATTTCCGCCATGCCGTGCAGGTCGTGCCCCTTTTCGTCCTGGTAAATCTTGTAATATTCGGGGCGATGGATAAAACAAACCATATCGGCATCCTGCTCAATGGCTCCGGATTCACGCAAGTCGCTCAACTGCGGACGCTTGCCGTCGATACCCTCACGGTTCTCCACCCCACGGTTCAACTGGCTCAGCGCAATAATCGGTATGTTCAATTCCTTGGCCAGCCCCTTGAGCGAACGCGAAATGGTGCTGACCTCCTCCTGACGGCTGCCGAACGACATTCCACTGGCATTCATCAACTGGAGATAGTCTATCAGGATAATCTTGACCCCATGCTCGCGCACCAAACGCCGGGCTTTCGTACGCAACTCGAAAACGGACAGCGACGGCGTATCGTCCACATAAAACGGGGCATCATACAGTTGGGTGATTTTATTATCCAACTGCGACCATTCGTAAGGCGCCAACTGCCCGCTTTTCAATTTCTCGCCCGGAATCTCGCACACGTTGACAATCATACGGTTGACCAACTGCACGTTGCTCATTTCCAACGAGAACATGGCTACCGGAATCTTCATGTCCACCGCCATCTTCTTGGCCATGGAAAGCACGAAAGCCGTCTTTCCCATGGCCGGACGGGCTGCAATGATGACCAAATCGGAGTTTTGCCAACCGGAAGTCATCTTGTCCAACTTTTCGAAGCCGCTGCTCAACCCGCTCAATCCGTCGCTGCGCGCCGCCGCCTTCTGCAACATGTCGTAAGCCTCGCGAATCACGGGATTGATTTGCGTATAGTCTTTCTTCATGTTCTGTTGCGAAATCTCGAAGAGCTTTCCCTCGGCCTCCTGCATCAGGTCGTCCACATCCACCGTCGTGTCGAAAGCCTTCGTCTGCACCAGACTGGTGAAAGTAATCAGCTCACGTGCCAGGAATTTCTGCGCGATGATACGGGCATGGTATTCGATATGGGCGGAAGAAGCCACTTTGCCGCTCAGTTGCGTGATATAAAACGGGCCGCCCACTTCCTCCAAATTGCCCATGGTATTCAGGTGTTCCGTCACCGTCAGGATATCCACCGGCTTCTGCTGAAGGTTCAGCGTGCGGATGGCCTCATAGATAAGCTGGTGGCGATGATCGTAAAAACTCTCGGGACGCAATATCTCGCTCACCTGCGAATAGGCATCCTGCTCTATCATCAATGCGCCCAACACAGCCTCTTCAAATTCAAGAGCCTGCGGCTGTACATGTCCGTAGGCATCCTCCTCCGGCACGTTCACTTTAGCGCGCGCGGAAGTGCGCCGCCCTGTCTTTCTCGGTTCTGCCATATCAAGTCTGATTTTACGTGCAAAGATAATCCTTTCCCTCCTAAAAAAGCCTCCGGACCACATTCTTTTATGAACATTTTATCTACCGTTGCCAAACATTGCTTACCTTTGCATACATAAAACATCATATTATGATTTGCCATCCCAACGCTAAAATCAATTTAGGACTGAACGTCACGGAACGCCGTCCCGACGGTTACCATAACCTGGAAACCGTGTTCTACCCCATCCCGCTGTGCGACACGTTGCAATTCAGTACGGATGCCGGAACGGACAGCCACCGTCCGGAGGGTGTTTTCCCCAACGACATCCCCCTGCAAGAACACTCCACGGAAGATTATACATTCCGGTCGGGCGGCATCGACATCGACTGCCCGCCGGAGCAGAACCTGCTCATCAAGGGCCTGCGCCTGATACGGGAACATTATGCACTCCCCCACCTTTATATATCGTTGCATAAGCAAATCCCGTCGGGCGCAGGCTTAGGGGGCGGCTCGTCGGACGCGGCCCATACGATGAAAAGCCTCAACCAAATGTTCAACCTCGGCCTGTCCGACAACGAACTTGAAGAACGCGTGACCGGTTTGGGAGCCGACTGTCCTTTCTTCGTGCGCAACCGTCCGGTATTTGCCACGGGCATCGGTAATATCTTCACTCCTATCGGCCTTTCACTCTCCGGCTGGCATCTCGTTTTAGTAAAGCCCGACATCTTCGTGTCCACGAAAGAAGCCTACGCCCGAATCATCCCCCGAAAGCCCGAAACGCCTATCACAGACATCATCCGCCGCCCCGTAGAGGAATGGAAAGACCTCCTGACGAACGATTTCGAAGAAGGAGTCTTTGCCCTCCATCCCGAAATCGCAGACATCAAGACACGGCTGTACGACCGGGGAGCGGCATACGCTTCCATGAGCGGTTCGGGTTCGAGCGTTTTCGGCCTTTTCCGGACGATACCGGAAGAAACGGATATGCGCAGGCTTTTCCCGGGAAGCTTTTATTTCCAGGCCTTGCTTTAGGTGAACTCCCTTTTCTCACCACATCCTTCACCATAAGCCGTTGAATGACAGCATCAAAGCAAAAAGGGTGAAGGATGTTTTCACACCGCGAAAACGCATCCGCGTGAAGGCTCGGTGAAGGCCAAGAGCACAGAGTCTTCACCATAAGTCGCTGTCATTGAGGAAGTATGAAGGATGCGAACCTTTTTTTGTATTCTCGTATAGAAAGGGGTGGAAGACGGAAAAAACCTTCAATACATGCCTCAAACGATGCCAGCCGATTCAAGAATCGTTTGGCTGAAATTGAAAAATCATTCGGCTGAGAACGGAAAATCGTTTGGCGGTCATTTTTTCGGCCGTTTCACGTCCCTTGGGGCATATCTCCTGCTCCCCAATCCACGATACTCAAATCCTTCACCGGATGATAGAATGTATCGGGCATCCGTTCGTCCATATACTTGCTTTCGTAAAGTTCTGCCGGTCCCCAGGAAACTTGGAAATTGTAGCCGAAGTTTTCAAACTGCCGGACCAAATAATTGCCGTTATACGCCATAGTGGGCAGCAGGAATTCATAATGGATGGAATCATTACGTGCCATGAACTCTGCCACGTCCGTTAAGAAACCATGACTGAGATACAAGATGTGACACCAAGAGAAATAAAGATGTTTAAAAGGACAGGCCTGTATATACCGGACAGGCCAATGTTTTTGCGGACCGCCCTCCACATCGGTGGCAATATGGATATAATCCACCGCGTCCTCGGCATTGACCCGTTGGACGAAACGGCGAAAATCCCCATGTAGCACAATATCATTTTCCATCAGCAGGTAATGGTCGTAACGATATTGTTCCGCACATTCCGCCAAAGCTACAAAAGTATTGGGCAACACCTTTTCACCACGGTGAAAAAATCCTTTCAATCCGACAGACTCAAAAAAACAGAAGCGAAATCCGGGGTAATCATCTCCTTTTATCGGATGGGCAGATTGGTCGTATAAAACCAAAAGGTCCATCACCCCTTCCACTTCCTTTTTGAGGTAAGCCAGGTAATCCAATATGCCTTCATCCAATTTATGTGTGGCAAAGACCAAACAATTATGATTGTAATTTTCCATTATCTTCTATCTTACTTGTTTTAGTTTATTACTTCACCGGATGATAAATCATACCAGGCAATGCCATTTCACCCTCCGTATGAGCAGGACGGAAACGATGGGTACATTTGTCTCCGCAAACATCATTCGGGTCATCCGTATAAAACAATCCCGAACAACCGGTGTATATAAATCTGCCATTCCCCCCGAAATCGGATATTTTCAAATTGAAGCATTTGAACAATGTAGGCATCAACACCTCATTGTGTCCCCTGTCGCCCAATAGGCATCGCTCGTTCAGTAAAGAAAGCGCCCTGTCAGAGAAACGGCATATCGGATTGAAAGAATGTAGCAATATCTTATGATTCAATTTGATATTGACCAATTCTATCTCTTTCCATCTTGTCCATCGGGTATCCCCGGAAAAGTCTCTAATATGGGCGGAAATAAAATCGTCATCCTTATCCGCAAAGAACCCGAAATAGTTTTTCCAATCCCCATTAAAACGGACATCATATTCTATAAGCCAATAATAGTCGTAACCGGCATGCTTGAGATAAAAGTCCAACATCACGAAATGGAAATTCCCGTCCATCAAAGTACATCCCCACGAACGATAGCCCAACCTGTTGAGTTCCTTGACGGTGAAGGGGAAAGAACGGATGCCATCCGGCAGCGTGATTCTCACCTTGTCTGCCTGAAAACCGACATACAACGTGGCAAAATCCTTGGTCTCTTCATGTAACTTGACGATTTGCCGTTCTATATCCTCATTATAAATATGCGTCACAAACAAAATTGCCGTCTTCATAGCCTCCTCCTTATTTTACAGTGTGATACATGATTTCAACTAACATTACCGCATCCCCCAATGTCATCAACTGCGGCCGAAGGTTTTTCATTCCCTCTTGCACTCTTGCCAAGAAATAACCGTCGTGCGTCAACAGATAAAGACGGAACAGCATATATACACGCTCCACTTGAGTACACTCCATACGTTCTATTTTGCGTTCCAATACTCGAAGTTGTTCCCTCGTTTCCATTCCGCAAGCCTGCATCAACGTAAGGGCATCTACCGTAACCGCAGGAGCCTCCTCACCCATTCGGCCTTGCAACAAAACGGCAATCCTCTCGCAGTCATCACGATGTTCTTTCGTAGGACGGTTCTGCATCTTGGCCAAGTAATAACGCCCTATTCCGGCCAAATCCTCCACCGACATCGTTTCCCCGATATTTTGCCTGATATACGCATCCACCGTTTCAAGCAAATCTTCGGGATTCTCCTCTATAAGCCCTTCTTTTGACAGATATTCTATCAGCCAACAACATCCGCTTATGCCGCTCCGGAAAGTCATATCGTGCATCACCATCCCCAAACTGTCTTGCGCCTTGCACAACAAATCATAACCCGCGTCCGCATAGTTCTGCATCTGTGTCATACGGGCTAACAGGAACAGGAAATGTACATATCCGAAATACCCGTCCTCACCTGCCGAGAAAGCCGATATACGTTCTTCCCCTATCCAATGCCCCAACGTCTTACAAAGTTCTCTGAAAGTATTCCTGTCACAGCAATACACACTTTCAGAAGGTAGGTAATCATAGTGAAGCACCTTGGTAGACAGGTTATATTTTCGTAAGTAAGCAGCCAGTTCCCTATTATGGATGGCCTGTCCCGATTGGATGGGACGTGTATGCACCACGCTTACTTCGTCGATGACGGCCATGTCCCTTTGCGAAGCATTAATCAGCACCGGCCAATGGGTTTCCGTCCCCCATCCCGTCTCGTTCTCATTAAAAGTGAACAACACTTTGTTTAACGCCTCACGTGAGAAACACGGCACCATCATTTCCACAAAATTGATGTACCGCAACTTGCAATACCGGTCTTGCAACGTATGGCTCCACGTGTAATAAGACATACGCAATGCCGGCTGTGCAATCTGCAAACGGTAACGCCGCATGGACTCGAAGAGGGCATTGATGGCCGCGGCATCCATTTGGATGTCATCATCCGGAAAGAAGAAATAATCATACCGCTCCTTCAACTCCGGATGCATCTCAAGATACCGGTAGATGACTCTCAACTTATATCCTTTGATGTGGCAAATATACTCCGTGTCTCCACGAAACTCTTCCATGGAATCATCGTAGACCACCAAGTGCAAGTCGAAATTGCACTCCCCCTTCAGCCACATACGGTGCAGGCTGCTCCGCCCTACTGCCAAAATCACACAATTGGAATGGTTCATTATATTTTGTTTTTAATTTGTTGGACTGTATGTTTCATAATATCCCTCATCAGTTGCTGCGAAGGCCCTCCCGACCACAGCAATCCGGCACACACCAATGCCATTACAATGACCACGATGGTTATGCCGTAGCGCGTAACAAACGGCAAGCGTCCCCCCATGAGCCGCTCTACTTCCGGACAATGTTGTTTCTGCTGTTTCATGCCATGACACTCATTTGATTTTTCACTAATTCATAATACCTGCCCCGTTTTTCCAACAAGCTTTGATGGTTGCCGCGCTCCACAATCTTTCCCTTGTCCATCACGATGATTTGGTCGGCATCCTTTACGGTACTCAGGCGATGCGCACTGACCACCACCGTACGTCCTTTGTAGAAACAATGCAGATTGTCCATGATGTGGGCTTCATTGGTGGCATCGAGCGAATTGGTCGCCTCGTCGAGGAAAATATACTCCGGATTCTTGTAGATGGCACGGGCTATCAAGATGCGTTGCCGCTGTCCTTGGCTCACCCCCTTGCCCTCCATGCCGATGACGGTGTCATAGCCCAAAGGAAGAGACTCCACAAAATCATCAATCCGCGCCATGCGAGCAGCACTTTTCATACGTTCTTTATCCGCCTCGTCTGTATTGAAAGCAATATTCCCCTCTATGGTATCGGAAAAGATAAAACTGTCCTGCATCACCGAACCAGTGGCCGCACGCCAAGTATGAGGGTTGATGTCCGAGAGATTTACTCCTCCCACCTTGATACTACCACGGGTCGGTTCATAAAATCCCTGAAGCAGTTTGATCAGCGTGGTTTTTCCGCATCCGCTTTCGCCCACGATGGCCGTCACCTGACGCTCCGGAATATGGATGGAAACGTCCTTCAATGCCCAATCCCGCTCCGAACCGGTATAGCTGAACGAAAGGCGCTCAATGCAAATGTCCCTTTTTTGAGGAAGCGTGGCCATTTTTTTATCAATATCCGTCTCTTCGTCATCCTGCGAATGTATTTCATTCAACCGTTCCAAACTGATTTTCGCATCTTGGAACGACTGTGCAAAACCGATGAACTCCCCAATCGGAGCCGACACCTGCCCGATAATGTAGGTCAGGGACATCATCATACCCAGGGTCATCGAACCGTCCACCACGGCTTTCGCTGCGATATAATAAATAAGTATATGCGTGGTTTGCGTGAAAAATACCGAACCGGACTGCTGCACCTGCCCGATGCGAAGCCCTTTCAGGCCAATCTGAAAGAGCTTGACCTGTATCCGTTCCCACTCCCAACGCTTCTGGCGTTCGCTGTTATTGAGCTTGATGTCCTGCATGCCCTGTACCAACTGTATCATCTTGCTCTGTTCCAAAGCAGACTGGTTGAACCGCTTGATGTCAAGTTCTCTCCGATAGCGCATAAAGAACGAAATCCATGCCACATACAAAGCATTGCCCACAAGGAAAATGGTCAGCACCACCATGTTATAATAGGCCAGAATACCCAAATATACAATGAAATTCACTATCGAAAACACGATGCGCATGCTGTTGCCCAACAGGAAGCCTTTTATCCGCCCATGGTCTCCAATACGTTGCAAGATGTCGCCCGTCATGCGCGCATCAAAAAACTGCAAGGGCATGGCCGTAAGTTTGATCAGGAAATCGGAAATCAGCGCAATATCGATACGCGAATTCATGTGCAGCATAATCCACGAACGGATGTAGTCGATACTCAGTGTGGCCACAAAAAAGCCCAACTGTGCCAAAAGTATCAGGGTGATGATATCCAAATTTCGCCCGTTGATACCCTGGTCTACCATCGCTTGCGAAAGGAAAGGCAACACCATCTGTATCAAACTCCCGACAAGCATGGCCAACAGCAACTGGCCTATCATGCAGCGGTAAGGCACGAAATAACGGGTAAACGAAAGAATGCTCCGACTGTTTTTCCGGTATTCATCTTCCACTTTCCCCCAATTATCCCCCGGTTCCAACATCAAAACCACACCGCACCCTTTATCTTCGGCACGTCTTCCAATCCAACATCGCTCAAATTCTTCTTGGGTATAGGTAAGGCGTTGCGAGGCAGGGTCTGAAATATGGATTTTATAACTTCCCGCCTTATCTCTTTCTATACCGTAACAAACCACGAAATGACTCTGGTTCCAATACAGGATACAGGGAAATACACCCTCCTCCGCTAATTGGCTAAATGTCATTTTCATCCCCACCGTATCCAAACCGATATGTTCCGCTCCTTCGCTTATGCCCAACATATTGACTCCACGACGTGAAACATGGCAATGACGACGCAACATCTCCGCTGTATAGTCGACACCGTAATACCGCGCAATCATACGCAAACAAGTCGGCCCGCAATCCGACACATTATTCTGTCTGAAGTGTGGAAAACGTTTCAACCTATTCATATTTTTTCAGAATTTCCAATTTACTGTTCCCGTTTTTGATGCACTTTTAAACGACACTAAAATATCCACTAAAAAATGGGACATGAACCTGAACACCCTCCTTTTTTAGGATTCTTGTTCCAGTGAAACACCAAATGCAACATCACGTAATGGGGCAGAGAACGAAACCATGTTTCGGTACGCCCTTGCGCATTGACACTATATTGTGTGGAAGAAACCTGATGCAACAGGTCGAACGCTTCAATCCTTGCAATGAGCTTGCCTTTCCAGAACGGTTGGCTGAGCGAGGCATTCAGCACAAAGTCATCCGTGTTCAGTTCCGAACTGCCATACCCCCGGCGGCTGTACATTGTGGCATCGGCCGACAAGGTGGTCTTGATACGCGGTAGGGTATAACGGGCAGAAAGTCCGTAGTTGAAATCCAAGGCATCGAGTGTCTCGAAATCGTGCATCCGTCCCTCTGAATGCCGCCAACGGATGTCACCGGAAGCCCGGATGTTGAATGCGTCCTTATTATATTGGATATAAGTACCATCGTGCAGGACAGTGGTGTTCACCGCATTCACGTGGCTTTCCGTCTCCCCCGCCAACATGGCGTGGTCTACGGAATGGTCATAATTCGCATCTGCATTCATCTGCCATGTCCAATAACGCTTCTCGCCGATGTTGGCCGAAATGTCGAACCGTGCCGTAGCGGAATAAGCTCCGCTCACATTCATCGGCTTGTAAGTGTACACGCCCGTCACCGGATTGTAACTCGCCGACTGCGCCACGTCACGGTGGCGGTAGTTGAACGACGCGCCCGCATGCCATTGGCTGACGTGCGTCCCGTATTTTCGGGTATAATCGACATTGGCACTTGTCGTGGCCGTCCCCTTCAAGTCGGGATTTCCCTCCTTAACCACAAGCGGTTGGCTGTCGTCGCGATAAGCTATTTGGTTCAACAGGTCGGCAGGGAAACAGTTGTATCCGACCCCGACACGAAAGTCGTGCTTACCGTCTTTCGACATATGGCGGAAGGCGGCATTGGGCGTAAAGAACACCCAAGTATCGTGTGCCAAAGTGTCGATGACACCTCTTTTGTAATCTAACGATTGATGAGAAACGGGTACGTCCACACCTATCCTCCATTGGTCATACATGATTTTCAAAGGAGAATCTCCTACACTATAAGATGCTTGTTGGCTTAACGCAAGATAGACTTTATATTGCCAATTACGTTGGTGGCTGTCATAAGAATTGGATGGGTCGGTAATGGCCGTCAGCATGTCGAGCTGCGAGGCCAACAGCAACGTGTCGGGATGATAGAGGTAATCATGGCTCCGGTCACCTGAGAACTGCACGTTCCCTCCCGTTAGAAGATTTACCTTGCCCCATAGTTCGGAAAAGGTAAAGTACGTATTCAAAGAAAAGTTTGTCCAACGTTTGGAAACGTCGCTGGCATTATAACGTACGTCTTCAGCCTGCGAGACTGTCTGCCATGTGTCGTAACGGTTGGATAACCAAGACTGGTTATCACTGTACCGGAAAAATAAGGAGTATCCACCATGCCATTGTTTCTCCTTGTTGATGTTAAAAGTTCCTCCTGACTCTTGGCAAAAAGCCCATCCGCGTCCCTCGCTCAAAGCATTGGTACGCATGGAAGCTGTCAAATCCTTATCCCATTGCTCAAACCCGGAACGTCCCCGGGCATCCCACTTGTCATAATCAAAATAAGACGTGAAATCAAAGTAAGACGGTTTTTTGAACACCAAACGGTTGACCAATTTCAAGTGCCAGTTGTCAGATTCGTTACGGTTTTCCGTAAGCGACATGGGTTTGCTACCTTCAAGGAATTGCTCATAGCGTTGGCGCATCTCCGATTCCGTATCGGTAGACGTGAAATCGGCATTGAAATTGTCCGTCACATTCTTATCTTTCGATTGGTAATCCAAATCGGTCGCTATGCTGCGCGTAGTGAGAAGCGACTGGGGCATGGTGGCCGGAGACCAATGGCCATGCTCTCCGATATGGCGGCTTTCATTCACGTTGTTCACATTGCCCAACAACGCATACCGCCAACGGTCGGTAAACCCCAAAAGGAAACCGCGCCCCAACCACCGGTCTTCCGTTCCGCCCGCAGCCTCCACATTGGCAATATATCCTTGGTTGTATTCGTTTTTCAAGTTTACGTCCATCACATACTTGCGCGGTTCCACATCGTATCCCAACGCCTCACTCTTGTCCGTCTGTTTTTCATATACTTTTAGGTTTTTCACCGTATAATAAGGTAGGTTTTCCATCAGTACTTTCTTATTTCCACGAAAAAAAGTGCGCGAACCGAGCAGTAACTCATCCACCCGTCGCCCGTTCACGAATATCTCGCCGCCGTCATTCATCGTCACGCCCGGCAACTGGCGTATCAAGGCATCGAGCATCGAACCATCGGGCAGTTTGAAAGCATCGGCATCATATACCAATGTATCCCCTTTATAATACATCTTGACCTTGGTGGCTTTTACAACCACCTCGTCCAAAGCCAAATTACGCTCCTTGCGCATCTTAATGGGTTCTTCCAATCTTACGGAGCTATTTTCAGGAAGAAGGACGGATACCGGCTTCCACACATCAGTATAACCCGGCAGGGTAGCATGTACTAAATAATCCCGTTTTTCAGCTTTAACTTCTGCAGAAAACATCACCTGCAGAAGTTTTCCATTACGGTCTATAAAATCCACAGTCTTTGCAGAATCCACCACAACTGTACTATCCGGATTGAGAATAGATACCTTCACCCCACTAAGTGGAGTTTTCAAAAAATCATCTTCTATCTCACCGACTATTTCTACGGTCTGTGCATAAGAGTGTACATAACAAAAAAACAATAAAATATGCACTAACAATTTTTTTCCATCCATATCGTCATCAATACTACCATCTTTACTCAAATAACACACTAAATTCCATCGGCATCAACGATGGGATGCCGACGGAATATTAAAATTGATTTTACTCACAAAAAGGAATGGCTTTCACCTCTGTTCCAACTTGTTCATACTTAATAGCACATTTGCCTAACATTATCGCTTGATGCCCATCACAGTAACCCAAAGCATACACACAAGTCATACCTCTTGTATATACAGTACATTCATCCAGTGCAGTCATATCCAAACCACCTTCAACAGCGGCCAACTCTTCACGGGACAACATCCTGGCATCATTCAAAGCAAATCTTTTAAGCTTCTTCATCATGTTTCTGTTTGGAAAGTTAAACAATCACACTGACTCTTCTGCAGAGAGCGACTCTGCTCCCAATGGCGTAGTGCTTCGGCCATTGATATCGTGTACGATATTTTTTCTTGGATATTCTATCCGACAGTTTATTAGCATCACCAAATCCTCTATGTCATACTCGCGAGGCAAAAGAAAACCATTCACCAATACCGTAGGTGTAGCCGTAAATCCATATCCCTTGCACCACCGGAAATGCTTCTGTACTTCTTGCTCCACTTCGTCCGTATGAATACGATCCGCATGCTCCTTCACAATGGATTCATATCTATTCTTTCCTCCGGCATACCATTCGCCATATATCTTGAGTGTGGCTTCCGGATTGTCTTTGTCGTAACACGAAATAAGGTATCGGCAACTGTCTTCCGCCTTTTCACTGAAAGCCGTGAAGATGTACTGCACACAAAGGTCGTCGCCATACCACTTTAGCATGTCCTCTACCCTTTTATGTAACCTTGCACACGGATTGCAATGTGGATTGCTGAGAACCGTGATATGCAAATGAGCCTCTTTATTTCCGAAGACGACAGAAGAATCCTCTTCCGAAACCTTGTAATAGGTACTGCTTTCTATCAAAGCTTTGGCCACAACACTATTGGCTTTCAATCCCTTGTATTGCTGTACCATACGGATGCGCTCTTTGTCCGATTGATACGAAAAGGCATATTGATGCACAAGCATCACACAAGCCACCAGAACCATGGCCGACCACAAGCAAGCCTCGGCAGACAATGAAATGCCCCGAATATGGCAAGCCGCCATGATGCCCGTGCACCACACCACAGCCTGCACTGACACACAAAGCACACACCAGTTCTTAGCCACACGCCATTGATAATAGATGCTCCACACCCCGTAGCACATGGCCAACCCATTCACCACACGCAACACGTCAATACCTGATGGATAAAGCGAAAGCAACAGGATATTCGCCATAAAATAACCGAATCCGATTTCACTCCAACTGACCCCAAAAATCTTGGCATACGCCCCCTCCAATATGCTGTTGCAATCAGCATGATGGAAAAATGAGCATACCTTATCACCATATTTGCTTTCGCCCAATAACTGTTTCTGCATAAGCATGAAACAAAGGCACAAGCCTACCAGATCCAACGACATGCAAAACAAATGGAGAAAAGACAACTCACCCCAATTATTTACGCATCCCATCCCTGTAGCAAACACCAATAGGGTTGGCAGACAAAAACATCGAGCCACGAACTGCAAATCTTCCCACCGATGCTTTTTGAAATCCGGCTCACCGGCCTTTTCCAAATCCTCCACCACCAACACATTGCCTGTCCAATCCGACTTGAAAGCTTCATGCGTGGATGTCTTCTTCTTCCCCTGTTGCCAGAATACAATCCGGCTCCCATTGCTCTCCAAACCGATAACAAAATCATTTCCCGTATGGAAAATACAGGGATAGCTGAGATTCAGCAAATCCTTGTCCTCCATATATACACCCAAAGCCCTGACGCCATACACTGCCAACATCTGCTTCAGCCCGTACATATTGCCTCTATGCGGATGTTCTTCGTACAAACGCCGCACATACCGCTTTGTATAGCGCACCTCTAAAGCGTCGAGAAAAGATTCCAATATATTTTTCATTTCAACAGATAACTTATCAGAGTTTCTTTATCCATACTGCAGATTTTCACCAGTTCCCGTCTCAACCGGTCTGCATCGTCTTTCGACTGGTAACTGGAACTCGCACCACGGGGATGATACAGGTGATAGAGTTGCCCACTCTGAGTCCATGCCACCTTGTGTCCGAGTATCCTTACACGGTGCATCCGTTCCGCATCCTCAGGACTCCAACCAATAAACCGTTCATTCTCGCCTCCACATTGGAAATAACGCTGACGATGCACCAAATAAGCTCCTCCGAATAACCTACGTCCAAAAAAAGAATTTAGTCTCATGCTACGCAAATATTCCAAATCCGGCTTTTTCCTTGTATGCACCGACATTTGTTCCGAAAGCATCACAAACTGTCCGTTATAGGGATAAGCAATGGTGCATCCTTCAAGAATCCGTTGCACTGCTTCACCAATCTGAGCGTAACCAACCAACACATCCGTATCCCATACTCCTACAACCTCCGTACCGGCCATACGCAGCAATTCATTGATATACCGCGTGCGATGAAAAACCTTCGAAGCATCTTCCACGAAAGTGTACTCCACCCCATCCGGCCAAGCTTCCTCCCCAAGGGCAGGCACCGCATCGGCTTCCAATACAAGCATGCGACATCCTAAACCATCGAGCTGCCTCAATACGACACGGAGGTTTTCCCGTCTTTCTTCACAATCTATGCGTACCGGAAAGACAAAAGTAAGCTGTGATTTTAAATCTTGCAGTTGCATATCTTTAAGGCATTTTGTATTATAACTCTATCTGACGGCATCTGAAAAAGCGTATCCGAACCGGGTTGCCGCACGAGCAACGCGTTCACACACGTCTTATAAAAACCGTGTTGTCCCATACTTCGTATCATGGCCCACAATTCCACAGGCAAAGGACTCGAACCAACCACATCCTGTACCCAATCCATATAGTATATCAAATGTTCCAGTATCAGGGAAGCTTGGAAATCCCCTTCTTTCCTGTCACATAAATCCAACACCCTTTTCCATAAATATACACCGATTCCTCCCATCCCGTAAAAATCCGTATCTATGTCGGGACATTGGTTTATCAACTGTATCATACGGGAATCTATATGTTTCAGATAATCGGGCGACACGGTATAATCCGGCCTGTCCCATGAACTTTCCATCACCCCGCACGTGGCATGCACCATATCTGACACCTTATAACGGGCTTCATACAATTTGCCCACGGCATCCGCCGCCCGTTGATATGCATCCTCGTCCGACAACAACAAATTCAGACAGGACACAAGACGCTCCGTAAACTCCTCATCCATCATATTATCTTCATCAATGGATACGCGCAACTCCGGTGTGGCATCCAACATCTCCGCCAACCCAGTTGTATCCGTACCAATCAAAGGTATTTTATGACGCATCATCTCAATGGCCGTATAGCTGCATTGTTCATGAAAAGAAGGCATTACGCCGATATATGCAGACCGATAAGCGTCCTCCACCTCACTGCTTGACACTTTCCCTAAAAAGGAGACACGACCTTGCAAATCCCTGCACTGCGACAAATAAAGCTGAAAATCCCCGTCCCCGGCAACCACCAAACGGATATCCGCATATTTGTCTGCAATATGCCTGAACGCATGAATCAAATAGTTCAACCCTTTAATCTCGTCCAAACGACCGACAAACAGAATTATGCGGCCATTTCCTACATTTTTATCTTTGTCGAAACATAAACCATCCCCCAAACCATTATAAACCAAGTGCATCTTATCCGAAGAAACACCATAGCCTTCAGCCAGAATCTGTTGTGTATCTTTTGACAAGACAATGACCTCGTCAGCTAAATGCAAAAACTCTTTTTCGTTTTCCACGCCCGCCAACAAGCCTCTTTCCTTGTCATCTTTCGGTTGATACCCTTCGGCTATCAGTTCACGGAAACGAGTCTTATTGCCTTTCAGCTCAAAACACCACCCCAAATAGTGCACCGTAAAAACAATCCTGCAATCAAAGTATTGCCCTTTCAGCAAAGAGGCAAGCGGCTTATGCTGGAAATAGTTGAAATGGAACACCAATCGTTCATCATCCTCCGCCTTGATATGCCTGGCTAAAAAATAAAACACATTGCGGCAATAAGGCTCATTCTCCATACCCGAAAACAAAGCCGGAACCTGATAGTGACGGCATCCGCGTTCATCGTCCGCAATCGAATACTCTTTCACGTCCGAAAACAGGTCCACAAAAGATACTTTCACACCGGAACGTCCCAAAAGCCCGTCCGACAACAAACGTACATAAGTGCCTATGCCATAATTGGCCGCACGGCTCGCATTATTGAAGATGAATATGTGCATCATACCCCTATGGATTTTAATATATAATAAGCACATCCCCCGTCTATACCTAATGGCCTTTCGATATATTCCGCTTCAGGAAACGTAGGTTCGTTCAAAACGTCCATGACATCTAATGCCCGGCAAGGCAGATTGTTCCTTGCCACTGTGTCTTGCAACTCCATCATATACCGGCTGTCGAACGTCGCCACAGCCTCCACGCTTTGGCGCAGGTCGAGGTAAAGCATCAATCCTCCCACTCCTGTACGCACCGACATATCGGTCAATCTGCGCGGGTCGCGTTCCATAATCTTGCGGTCTATGTCTTCCAAGATGTCATTCAAGCTACATTCCACCAAACCGCGTTTACAAAGCAGTGTCGTGCCATAACCGATACCGGCCAAACCGCGTTCCAAACCTACCGGCATATCGGTATGCACCCCATCATACACTTGCTGAAACAACTCCCATGCGTACTCACGCATCACCTCGTCTCCATAAGCATCAGCATACAGATACAATGCGACCACCACGCCCATTTTGCCATGAAACAGTCCGAGTTCTTGCATATAGCTGCTCCGCAACAACAAATAATCCGCGATTTTATCCATCTCTTTTTTCATAATAAAGCCTTTGAAAATTTTAAAGCAGACGATATGGCCTGCCCCATATCCACATATTTATATGAGCCGAGTCGCCCCGCAAACCATGTATGGGGCACATTACATCGCCCCATGTCCTGATAAGCCGCATGCAAATCCCTATTCCGCTTGTTGTCCACAGGGTAATACGCCTCACTTCCGGGCGTATAATCCGCCGGATATTCCCGAGTGACCACGGTATAAGGCAAAGACAGTACCGCCCCGTTACCTGGCTCGAAATGCTTGTGTTCCACGATACGAGTATAGGGCACGGTGCGCTCAGTATAATTTACAATGGCATTGCCCTGATAGTTGGATACAGGTAACATTTCTTGTTCGAATCTCAGGCTACGGTATTCCAGAAAACCCAAACTCCATCCAAAATATTCGTCTATCGGCCCCGTGTAAACAATCTCATCCGCCAATCCGTCAAAGTAAGCCCTGTCATCCAAGTAATTGCAGCCTGTACGCCATTCGATGCCATCCAACAAACCTTTTATCAGTACATTGTACCCTCCCACCGGTATACCTTGATACCTGTCGTTAAAATAATTGTTGTCGAACGTAAACCGCACGGGTAAACGCTTGATAATCGATGCAGGCAATTCCGTACACGCACGTCCCCACTGTTTCTCTGTATACCCCTTGATAAGGGTCGCATACACATCACGCCCCACAAGACATATAGCTTGTTCTTCCAAATTAGCCGGATTTTCCATCACCGCTTCCCTACGTTGCGATTCAATTATGCGCCGCGCCTCTTCGGGTTGCGTCACACCCCACATTTGGTAAAAGGTGTACATGTTGAATGGTAAATTATAAAGCTTCCCTTTATAGTTGGCTATGGTATTTAACGTAAACCGGTTGAAAGATACAAACCGGTTGACAAAGTTCCACGCTTTTTCATCATGGGTATGGAATATGTGGGGGCCGTATTTGTGTACGGTTATCCCTTCCGCATCTTCGCAATATACATTACCGCCCAAATGGGAACGCTTGTCGATGACCAGGCATTTCTTGCCATGCTGCTTGGCCATACAGGCAAATGTAGCCCCGAACAAGCCTGCACCAACTACCAGAAAATCGTATTCGCGCTTCATACCGCCTTATTTATAAGGTGACGGAAATAGGCTATAGTCTGCGACAGCCCTTCATCCAAACCCACCACCGGCTTCCACCCACCCAGCACGGATGCGGCCAATGTAATATCTGGCCGCCGCCGACATGGGTCGTCCTGGGGAAGAGGTTTGTACACAATAGACGATCGGGAACCGGTCATGCGTAACACCCGTTCCGCCAAATCGTTTACCGAAATCTCGTAAGGGTTACCTATATTGATGGGACAATGCGGTACTCCGTCCTGCATAGTGCGGACAATCGCTTCTATCAAATCACTCACATACTGGAACGAACGTGTCTGGGTGCCATCGCCATGGATAGTCAAAGGCTCACCGCGAAGTGCCTGCACAATGAAGTTGGATACCACACGGCCATCCTCCGCACTCATCCGCGGCCCGTATGTATTGAATATGCGAATAATACGTGTATCTACACCGTATTCTTCATGATAGTCGTGGAACAAGGTCTCGGCACCGCGCTTCCCCTCATCATAACAGCTACGGACACCGAAGGGATTCACATTGCCCCAATAAGATTCATTTTGAGGCGAGACTTGCGCATCACCATACACTTCACTGGTGGAAGTAAACAAGATTCTTGCTCCTTTCTCTTTAGCAAGTTCCAAAAGATGGATGCTGCCAAGGACAGAAGTCTTGAATGTATGTATCGGAGATTTTTGATACTGCACAGGAGAAGCCGGACAGGCCAAATGGTAAATCTCATGCAATGCCCCGGATACAGGCCATTCGTTTACTATATCATGCTCAAAGAAACTGAAATGAGGGGAGCCTAACAAATCAGCCACATTGGCTATCCTGCCGGTTTGCAAATTATCCACACAAATGACTTCCTCATAACCTGATTGAAGAAGCCTCCGGCAAAGATGGCTGCCTACGAAACCTGCACCACCTACGACCAACGCCCGAAGATTTGTTTTCCATTCCTGTTTTGTCATGGCCTTAAGATTAAGTTTGCTCAAATATAGATGTCAAATCATACTTTTTCCAAGTATAAAAGTATATTTCTGCAATTCTAAAGGCTATTTTCGCCCAAAAGTGTGATTTTTTATCGTCAAAAGTCACACTTATTGAGTTTTTTTATAACTTTACACCATAAACAATTAACCTAAGTATAAAATGAAAACTAACCAATCCCTCACAACTACCAACTTCATAGGTTATGCACAGGAGGAATACGAAAATTTAAAACCGCTTATCGAGATTACCAAGGCATTCGTTAGAAGTTCCAACCAATATATCTATATCATCGATTTCCTTAAAAAGGATTTCCTATACGTATCCGATAAAATCGTCAGGCTCTGTGGAGAAGAAATAGACGGAAAGAAACGTTTCAACTATGAAATATACTTAAAACATGTCCCAACAGAAGAACAAAAGATGCTTTCGGAAATCAACGAAAAAGGCCTTGGTTTGTTCCACACATTCCCTACCAACGAACGGACAAACTACACACTATGTTATGACATAGACCTTATCCGAAACAAGAAAAAAACACTCTTAAACCACAAACTCACTCCTCTTGCGTTCACTTCCAATGGACAAGTTTGGATAGCCTTATGCGCCATATCGCCTTCGGCACATAAAGAGTCCGGACACGTCCTCATGCTACACACGAACGGTACGTATTACGAATACGATTTATTATGCCACGATTGGGGCAAAAAGGAAATAAAAAGACTGAACGAAACGGAACAGGAAATCCTGCTTTTGTCTGCCAGAGGTTACACAGTGGAGGAAATCGCCAAACAGATTTGCAAGTCGGTAAACACCATCAAAACCACCAAACGAAATTTATTCAAACGCTTTGAAACAGAATCCATCATGAACACTTGGGTCGACATCATGAACCGCAGGCAGATTTAAAACGAAACTCATATCAGCAGAACAACGCCATCCAAAAGAAAACCAGTTTATTTTTATTTCAATTCGTTCCAGGTTTATCGTTTTTTTCATACTTTTGCAACGACTAAAAGACTTCTGCATGCGCAAGACTGTCATCTACAACACTGGGGGAACCATCCGTTTCCGTTGCTGGAACCGGAAAGGGTATGCCATATTCAGAAGTCTGCACCGCCACGTTACGATTGGGCGTGTATGCAAAAGCATCGCCGATTCCGCATTGAAAAAGGACAAAAACACGCTGAACCTTGAAAACAGACGCGGAGGTGTTGATTTTCGGATGCAAACGGAAGAAGAGGCATGGGCACCGGAAGGCAGTCCGGAACTATCGTCCGTCCTTTTTTTTCTTTCGGCATTCGGGTCTTCTGCGGCTATAAAACTTACGAATATCCTGGAAGCCCCTGCCACGTATTCTCATTTATTTGTCACCCATAAAAGCGGAGTGACGAAGGAACCTCATCCACATCCATACGGATGCCCATCGGTTTTCTTCGTCACTCCGCTCTTTTTATACAGAACGTTATGATAGAAAAACTGGAAAGAAAAGTGCATGAAGGCCAACCCTTCACACCGGAAGAAGTGCTCCAACTTACGGAAAATGCTCCTCTCGACGCCCTCTGCGAGGCATCCCACCGCATTACGTTGAGACATGCTTCGCGTAAATTCGATTTATGTTCCATTATCAATGCCAAATCGGGACGTTGTTCAGAGAACTGTAAATGGTGCGCACAATCGGCACACCACCCCACCGGAATAGAAACATACGGAATCGTTTCGAAAGAGGAATGCCTACGTCATGCCCGAATAAACGAAAACGCGGGAATACGGCGTTTTTCTTTAGTGGCAAGTGGAAAAAAGCCCACAGACCGTGAAGTGGACACGTGGTGCGAACATCTTGCATACCTAAGCAGGCACACCCACATCAGCCTGTGCGTTTCGCTGGGGCTTGCCTCGGAAGGACAGTTGAACAAACTGCACCGGGCAGGGGCTGTCCGTTACCATTGTAATCTGGAAACAGCCCCTTCATTCTTCGCCCGGCTGTGTTCCACCCATACACAAGCGGAGAAAATAGAAACTTTGCGCGCCGCACGCCGGGTGGGAATGGAGGTTTGCTGCGGAGGCATCATCGGCATGGGAGAAAACATGCGGCAACGTGCGGAACTGGCCTTCACGCTTAAATCGCTGGACATATCCTCCATCCCGCTGAACCTGCTGCATCCCATCAAAGGGACACCTCTCGAAACCATGCCGCCTTTGAGTGAAGAGGATATCCTACGCACCATCGCCTTGTTCCGTTTTGTGAATCCGTCCGCATATCTCAGATTTGCAGGAGGACGCTCCCAACTGAGCGATGAGATGATACGCCGGGCCATGTACACGGGCATCAATTCGGCCATCGCAGGCGACTTGCTTACGACGATAGGTTCAAATGTGAAAGAAGATGTAGAACGAATCAAAGAAACGGGATATGAATTATGAACTGATTACCGACTGCTTCGACCGGGAGCACCTGTGGCATCCCTATACCTCTACGATTGACCCGCTTCCTACCTATAAGGTGAGACGGGCGGAAGGTTGCATCATTACGTTGGAAGACGGCACGGAACTCGTGGAAGGCATGTCGTCCTGGTGGTGCGCCGTGCATGGCTACAACCACCCCGTACTGAACCGTGCCGTGGAAAACCAGTTGCGGAACATGTCTCATGTCATGTTCGGCGGGCTGACACACGAACCGGCCATCGAACTGGGCAAACTGCTATTGGACATAGCCCCTCCTTCCATGCAAAAGATTTTCTATGCCGACAGCGGTTCGGTGGCCGTGGAAATCGCATTGAAAATGGCCGTACAATACCAATATGCGGCCGGAAAGCCGGAAAAGAACAATTTCGTGACCATCCGTTCCGGTTACCACGGCGACACGTGGAACGCGATGTCGGTATGCGACCCCGTTACGGGTATGCACAGCCTGTTCGGTTCCGCACTCCCCATACGGCACTTCGTCCCGGCTCCCCAATGCCGGTTCGACGGGGAATGGGACGAAAAGGACATCCTTCCGCTACGCGAGACCATAGAGCGGCACCACAGCAAACTGGCCGGACTGATATTGGAACCGATAGTGCAAGGTGCGGGAGGAATGCGTTTCTACCATCCCCGTTATTTATGCGAGGCGGCCAAGCTGTGCAAGGCATACGGCCTGCTGCTCATTTTTGACGAAATAGCCACCGGCTTCGGACGGACGGGAAAACTGTTTGCCTGGGAACATGCCGGAGTGGAGCCTGACATCATGTGCATCGGGAAAGCCCTGACGGGCGGCTACATGACTTTTTCCGCCGTACTGACGACCGACCGGGTAGCCACCTGCATTTCGTCCCACGCCCCGCACACCTTCATGCACGGACCTACATTTATGGGCAACCCGTTGGCCTGCGCCGTGTCTTGCGCCTCTGTCAGGCTGCTCCTGTCTTACGGTTGGAAAGAAAAAGTGCTACGCATAGAGACTCAACTCCGCAGGGAACTGGCTCCGGCCCGTAACCTGCCCCAAGTAGCCGACGTACGGGTACTGGGTGCCATCGGAGTGATAGAAATGAAACATCCCGTGGACATGGCATGGATGCAACGCCGGTTCGTGGAAGAGGGTATATGGGTACGTCCGTTCGGACGGTTGGTGTACGTGATGCCTCCGTTTGTCATCCGGACGGAGGAACTGGTAAAACTGACAAGCGGACTCTTGAAAATCGTAGGAGAAATACCCGCCGGACAAAAGCAGTCATTATAAACCGCAACAAACCACACACCGAATATGGAAACACCGGACAAAACATATACCGACACGCTCGAAGCCTTGCAACGTTCAGGCAACTTGCGAAACCTGCCACAAGCCGGGCACCGGGACAAATGGATGATACGAAACGGTACCGACATGTTGAACTTGTCATCCAACGATTATCTGGGCCTGGCCTCCGACTTGTCGCTACGCGATGAATTCATGAAAGGCCTTTCCGAACGCGATTTCTTGCTCTCGGCTTCCTCCTCGCGTTTGCTGACGGGCAATTTTCCCGTCCACGGCGAACTGGAAAAGATGCTTGCCTGCTTGTTCGGACGGGACGGGGCACTGGTCTTCTCCAGCGGTTATCACCTGAATACAGGCATTTTGCCAGCCGTGGCAGACGCACACACCCTGATACTTGCCGACAAATTGGTACACGCCAGCCTGATAGACGGCATCCGCCTGTCGGCTGCAAAATGTATCCGCTACCGCCATCAGGACTACACGCAACTGCAAACCCTGTTGGAAAAGCACCATCATGATTTTTCCAGAATCATCATCGTGACAGAAAGCATTTTCAGCATGGACGGCGATGTGGCTCCTCTCACCCGTTTGGCCGAGCTGAAAAAAACATATCCCAACGTCATGCTTTACGTAGACGAAGCACATGCCGTCGGAGTACGCGGACAGAAGGGGTTGGGAATAGCCGAAGAACAAGGGTGCCTGAAGGACATAGACTTCCTGTGCGGCACGTTCGGCAAAGCACTGGCCTCAGTAGGGGCATACGTGGTATGCAGCCAAACGATAAGGGAGTATCTGGTCAACCGCATGCGTACATTGATCTTCACCACGGCCCTGCCTCCCTTCAATATCGCGTGGACAAAGTTCGTGCTATCCCGTCTGGACACATGGAGCGAGCGCCGCAACCGGCTCGCCAAACATTCGCTCCACGTACGGCAAGCGATACAAGAGAGTGGCAAATCCTGCCCGTCTTCGAGCCACATCATTCCCGTGGTAATAGGAGAAAGCCGCGACACCATCCTGAAAGCGGAGGATATGCAGCGCAAAGGATTTTACGTCCTGCCCGTTCGTCCGCCCACCGTACCGGAGGGGACTTCCCGTCTGCGTATCTCGCTCACTGCGGCCTTGACCGCCGAGGAGACAGACCGTCTCTGCACGGCATTGGCGACACTTTAAAGATAGAACAAAAATGAAACAAACATTCATAAAGAAAGAAGGACATCCCCGGCTCATGTTGTTTTTTGCCGGATGGGGAAGCGAAGAAAACCTGTTCCGACGCCCCGTGGAAGAAGGTTATGACTACCTGCTTTGCTTCGACTACCGCACGTTGGATTTCGACTATACCCTAATCGAGGGTTACACTGAAATCAGACTCCTGGCATGGTCGATGGGTGTATGGGTGGCAAGCCGGGTCTTCACGGGGCATTCCTTCCCGTGGCAAATGAAATTGGCTGTCAACGGGACGCCTTTCCCGATAGACGACCGGCGCGGGATTCCCGAAATGATTTTTAAAGGCACATTGGAACACTTCTCGGAAGACACATTAGCGCGTTTCCGCCGCAGGATGTGCGGCTCTTCCGGACAAACGGAAGAATTCCTGTCCCACACCCCCACCCGTACGGCGGAAGAACTCCGCGAAGAACTGGCTGCACTGGCACTGGGAATAACCGCATACGGAAGTTCCTCTTTCATCTGGGACAGGGCCATCATAGGCAACCGGGACAAAATATTTCCGCCACGCAACCAACATGAGGCATGGCAAGGAACGGAAATCATGGAAACGGAAGCCGAACACTACGAGACATCGCTGTTCAGCCGTCTGCTCGAAGGAAAGGGGGAAGAATGGACAAGGCATTGATACGGCAACGTTTTGCGAAAGCGACCGACAGCTACGACCGACAGGCCGGAATGCAAAAACACGTGGCCCGGCACATGGCCGAGGCCATCAAAAGACACATCCCCGACAGCGACGGTTGGAACGTGCTTGAAATCGGATGCGGGACAGGGCTGTTCACCCGTGAATATCTCCGTGGGATCCGTCCCGGCCGCTTGCTCCTGAACGACATCTGCCCCGAAGTGGAACCTTACCTGTCCGGACTGCCTACCGCCTCCCCCATACGTTTCCAAGCCTGCGACGCCGAGACCCTGCGTTTTCCTGCGGGACAACATTTAATCGTTTCGTGTTCGGCCGTCCAATGGTTCGAGCGTCCCGAACGATTCCTTTCCGATTGCCGGGAACTGCTGACAACCGGGGGATACTTGGCCTTCAGTACTTTCGGCCCGCAGAACGTAAGGGAAGTAGCCTCGCTCACTTCCGAAACGTTGCCCTACCGCTCATTAGAGGAACTGCGCCGGACGCTTTCGGGCATATACCAAATCGTGTACAGCCGGGAAGAAATCCTGCATTTCACATTCCCCTCACCCTTGGATGTGCTGAAACATTTGCAGGCCACCGGCGTGACAGGACTACGAAGCCGGAAATGGACTAAAGGCCAACTGGAAGATTTCTGCCAACGCTACCACAGGCAATATGCCGCACAAGACGGGACTGTCCCCCTGACTTACCACCCCATTTATATGATTTGCAAAAAACAAGGAAAATGAAAGAAAATGTATTTTTCGTGAGTGGCATCGACACCGACACAGGCAAAAGTTATGCCACCGGCTATCTGGCCAAATTATGGAACGGACAAGGCATCCGTACGATTACCCAGAAACTGATCCAGACAGGGAACGACGGACTTTCGGAAGACATCGAACTGCACCGCCGCATCATGGGTACGGGACTGCTGCCCGAGGATACCGACGGACTGACCATGCCCGAAATTTTCAGCTATCCCTGCTCTCCGCACCTGGCTGCCGAGATAGACAAACGTCCGGTGGATTTCGACAAAATAGAACGTGCCACACGGCGGCTCAGCGAAACCTACGATGCGGTCTTGCTGGAAGGAGCGGGCGGCTTGATGGTACCCCTCACCCGTGATTTGCTGATCATCGACTACATCGCCCGTCGCCATTATCCGCTTATTTTCGTCACCTCCGGCAAATTGGGAAGCATCAACCATACCTTATTGAGTCTGGAAGCCATCGCACGCCGGAATATCCGGCTGCACACAGTCGTGTACAACCTATACCCCGAAGAGAAAGACGACATCATCCGGCGCGATACGGAAAGCTACATCCGCCATTTACTGGAGAAGGAATATCCGGAAACCCGGTTCGTGACCCTCCCGCTCATATAGCCGGAAGTCCCGAAAGGATGCCGGACAACAAAGGGGCTAAACCCCTATTTCGCCGCTCCCGATGCAAATCTCCGCCGCCGCATCGTACACCACCCCGAACTGTCCGGGAGCTATCCCCTGTATCCTTTCGGGACTTTCCAACCGGTAGCCATGCCCTGCGCGATGCAGGCGGCCTTTCATAAAATGGGGCTGGTGGCGCGTCTTGAAGGTGACATCCACTTCCGGCGCGTCGCCCCACGGGTTTTCCGTAATGAAATGGAAGTCCTTCAAATTAAAACTATGTCCATACTGCAAAAGCGTGTCATAACCATGGGACACGTAAAGAATGTTTTGCTCCACATCCTTCTTTACCACAAACCAAGGTCCGCCCCCCAGTCCTAAGCCCTTGCGCTGGCCAATGGTATGGAACCAATACCCTTTGTGCGTGCCGATGCGGCGTCCGGTCTCGATTTCTATCACCGCTCCTTCCCGTTCGCCCAAAAAACGGCGTACGAAATCATTATAATCTATCTGTCCCAAGAAACAAATGCCCTGACTGTCCCTGCGTTTGGCCGATGGCAGACGCTGCGTATCTGCAATGCGTCTCACCTCTTCTTTCATCAGGTCGCCCACAGGAAACATCAGCTTTGCCACCTGCAAGCTGTCAATCTGCGCCAGAAAGTCCGTCTGGTCTTTCACGGGGTCGCGTGCCGTACCCAGCCATATCTTACCGTCCCGCTCGCGTACCGTGGCATAATGTCCCGTGGCGATTTTGTCGTACCGGTGTCCCACCTCCTGTTCAAAGCATCCGAATTTGATAAGCTTGTTGCACATCACGTCCGGATTCGGGGTCAGTCCTCGCCGGGCACGCTCCATGGCGTAGCCCACCACAAGTTCCCAATATTGCTTTTGCAGGTCCACCACCTCAAGGTGCAGGCCGTAACGGCGTGCCGTAGCCGTAGAAAGCTCTATGTCCTCCTCGGCCGTACAGCTCAGCCCTTCGCCCTCCATTCCTATCTTGATATAAAACAAATCCGGCTTATATCCCATTTCGCAAATCCGGTGGACGGCCACTGCGCTGTCCACTCCGCCTGAAATCAATACTGCTATCCTCATATCCGCAACCTTTGGTCTTTATCGCGGCAAAGATAGCGTTTTTCCGTCAAAATGCCATATCCTGACAATTTGACATTCCGCTCCTTTCTCCTTCGTCCATACACACCCAGGGTGGGATTTGTCTGCAAAAAAACGATTCTCACACATCGGGATTTTATCATTCTGGCATCCGAATGGGGCAAAACGAGAAATAAAGACAGAGACTATCCGCTGACTTCCGCCATGACGAGTGTGTCCGTTTCGGCTTTAGCGGGAATACACTGACATTTTGCATCCGATTCTCGTTCGGAAAAAAGGGTCAGATAATTCGTAAAAGACGAAAAAAGGGAAAAAACCGGCCTGCGAACGACTTGCTTTTTCACGCCTGAAGCCCGTTTTTTCCACCACCGACTGACATTTCCAAACTTTTCTCAGCCGAATGATTTTCCAATCTCAGTCGAACGATTTTTCATTCGGCTGAGATTGAAACTCATTTTTTAAGAAAAGCCCCTTCGGAATGCTCCATATAAGCATTCCGAAGGGGCTGATTTTTGCATTTTCTTTCTGGATTCTTTTTTCAGGCAGGCCGAAAACCGGGTCGGAAATGACATTTTGCACGCTTTACTCCCGCTTTTTAGGATTTCGTGTCAACTTCCACCCCAAAGTAAGCATATAGTAGCCTTTCACGATATTATAATAAGTCTCTGTCTTCCCCTGCACGTTCACGTCCATATAAACGGAACGCATCTGGCGCAACAAATCCACACCTTCCACCTTCACCATCAGGCGGTCTTTCAGGAAAGAACGCGAAAGGGAGGCGTTCCATATCAGATAGTCCGTATTCATGGCGGCTTCGTCATAGCCCCTGCGGCTGTACATATTCAAACGGGTGGACAGGTGGATTTTCCACGGCATCGTGTATTCTCCCAAAAGGCCGTAGCGGAAATCGAAAGCATCCACGGTGTTGAAGTCCGTCCGGCTACCGTCGGCATGACGGTAAGTGGCATCGCATCCCACATTCAGGGTCAGGCTTCCGCGCTGGTAACCGGTGGCAAGGTAAGCCTTCGTCTCGTGGTTGTGCACCTTGCTCAACACGCTCTCCGTCATCCCCTCCACGGACGAGAGGTCTACGCTACGGTGAAAGTCATAGTTCAATTGCGCTCCCACATTCCAATATTCGGCCATGCCTTCTTTCTGAAACGCCAGACTTCCATTGACGCCCCGGTTGCCGTCCACATTCTGCGGACGGTAGGTGTACACTCCGGTTTCGGAATTGTAGCTGAAACCCTGTGCCACGTCGTTCACCCCAAGCCAGGCATTCACGTTCACTTGTGTAAACCACTTTTTCTCCGGGCTGCGGTGCAAGAATTCCGTGCGGAAGTTATACCGCCAACTGTTTTGCAGGTACGGATTCCCCACACGTACGTGCAAGGGGTCGGAAGCATCGCGGACAGACAAACGGTTCACAAGGTCGGGCGTGGCTAAAGCCATGTCGGCATTGACCATGAACGTCCTGAAATATCTTGTACCTCCAAACCAATAGACCAAATAAGTGAAATCGGGCTGGACACGGAACACGCGACGTTGCAGGCCGGCATCTATCGCCTCCCGGCGGTAGTGCATGTCTTCCTTCGACTGTGTGAAAGGCAGATGGAAATTGAACCAGACGTATTTGTCCTCCGTCCGCCGGGAATAGAAAGTACGCAGCCCCAAGGTATGCACCCGAGAAAGGTCATGCCGATAGTAACTGTTCGGCACGTCCAACGCTGCGGACAATTCGCGTGCGGAAGGCAATTCGCCCAAATGCCGGGCCGCCCCCACCTCCCAACCGGCCAGACTGTCCAGACGATAGCGTGGCGAGGAGTCGGAACGATAATCCTGCTTATATATATAATAAGTAAGGAAATGCCAGTCGTTCGGAAAGTTGAAGGTGTATTCCGCCGAGGGTTGGTAATAATAATTACGCCGACGTCCGCGGTCGTAACGGTTGCGACGGTCGGCTTCGGACCTGGACGAAGCATAATCCAGCAGGTAATGCTCGAAACGGTCGTTCTCCGTCCGGCTGAGAGAGCCGGTGAATCGCAACTGGAGATTGTCACCCCACGGCAACTTGGCATCCCACATCATGTCATGCCCCACATTGTACTTCCATTCCTCGAAAAGCGACCGGGTGGAAGAGCGGTTCAGCCAGTGCATCCGTGCGCTTCCGGACGAAGGAAGGAGAAAAGCGGAATCGAGCACCTCGTCGATGCCTCCCACGGCCGAAGGGTCGGCGTCGAAAGCCGCATCACGGGCATAACCGTGCGTGTCCGTACGGTCGTAACCTACGTAGGAATGCACGGTGAGCAAATGGTCCTTTGCTTTCCACGTCAACCAGTTATTGGCATTCACCCCCATATAATCCACGTCTTGAAGGGAAGAAGAACGGGTGTAACGGTTACCTTGCGGCAAGTAAGCCTCCGTAGCCGATTTCCGGTTTACATCCCTGTCGCTCCATTCGGCATTGGCCGTGAGGCTGTTCTCAATGCCTTTCGCCTTATTCTGCCAGAAAAACTCCCCACCGGCCTGCCGGGTGACAAACTCACCGTTGGTCAGGCTTTCCTCCGGCCATTCGCCGTTTTCGCCCGGCCGGTCGTTATAAACGTTGGTGTTGTTCATCCCGCCGAAAAGGGTGACACGCGAGCGGTCGGAATAACGCAGACCGAAAGCCCGTCCAGCATAGCGGCTGTCCGTACCGCCTCCCGCCGCGACATTGGCCATATAGCCGGTGTTGTATTCGCGTTTGAGGCTCACATCCATCACGTAGGCTTTTTTCTCCGTGTCGTAACCGAGGAACTCGCTGCGGTCGGTCGTCTTGTCATACACTTTCACTTGCTGCACCGTGAAGGCAGGCAGGTTGTCGAGCATCTTACGGTTGTCGCCCTTGAAAAAGTCCGTACCGTTCAGCGTCAGGTAATCCACCTTACGGCCATTGACGTAAATCTCGCCGTTCGGCTTCAATTCCGCTCCGGGCAACTGGCGGACCAGTTCATTGAGCATCGCCCCTTCGGACAAGTTGAAGGCATCTGCATTGTAGACCACCGTATCGCCCCGGTAAGCCACCCGGATTTTAGTAGCCTTTACCACCACTTCTCCTAAACTGCGGTCTGCAAACGACGCATACGGACGACGGCGCATCTCATGATGCCGGGCATCGACGTAGGGATTGCGTGCCACGTAACGCACCGTGCAATCCACGTATTCCGGATAGTAATCGGGATGCTCGGCTTTGATGATGTAACGCGCCCGCCGGGCGGGTACATCGAACTTGTAATAGGTGTCCTCCTGCGGTGTACCGGAATTGAAACATTGCACGTGCATGGTGTCCACCACAGTGCTGTCTTCGCGCATCAATGTGACGAACGTGCCGTGAAGGGCGGCATAGGTGAAACCGTCCTTCACATGCCCCCAAAGGGGTATGGTGCGCACCTGAGCCGTATCTTCACGCGCCCCGGTTTCTTGGGCCCGGGCCGCCATTCCGGACGACACGCCATACAATAGCCCCAATGTCCCTATAAACTTTAACAGTCCTTTCATTCGGCTTCCTTGTTTTTCCATTTATCAAAATAAGGCTTTCCGCAAGCCTCTCGTCTTGCTTCCTCTAAAGTAACGATTTAAATGATGAACAAAGATAATTCTTTTAACTTTCTCTTTTTACCCCCCCCATTTTTTAAAATCTATTAACTCTTCTTTTCCTAAAATCATTCCCCTCTTACATGATAGGGAAATACCTACCGCAAAATAGGAAAAATCCTTTTCACGTCTCATGGAAAAGCCGGATATTTGCAACGTAGAAAAGATGAAGTACGAACCGTTAAACAACAAAGACATGAAAAAGTTATTAGGACTGATTACCGCTCTATACTTCGGACTGGCCAGCCTTAATGCCATGTCTTACGAAGAAGCCCGCGACCGGGCCAGGTTCCTGACGGACAAGATGGCGTATGAACTGAACCTTAACGACCAACAATACAATGACGCCTACGAAATCAACCTGGACTACCTGATGAATATCCGGACGGCAAGCGACGCTTCGAGCGTGTATCTGGAATACAGAAACGCTGATTTGCGCTTTATCCTCTACGACTGGCAGTATGCTTTGTTTCAGGCTGCCACTTACTTTTTCCGTCCCGTGATATGGAGGACTTCCGGCTGGTTCTTACCGGTGTATACCATTTACAGCCCGAGCCGCTTCTATTACAGTCCACCAAGGGTATATCAGGTGTACAGGGGCGGACACTACCATTACCGGCACGAACATCGGCAGAGCTTCTATGCTCACCGACGCCCGGTATGGAACGGAGGATTGAGAGGGGAAAGCAGAGGCCCGTTACCGGGCCGGCCGGCCCTACCTCCTCATCGTCCCGGGTCGCACAACGGCAACGGCAGCCCCGGTTTTCATTTCGAATCACCCGGCAGACCGTCACGACCAGGCCAACGTCCGAACGACCACCGCGGCAATGGTTTCCGTCTTGACCCCGTCCAGAAACCGGGAAATCAAGGTACGAAACCGGACAACGACAACAAACGGCCATCTGTTGCACGGCCGCAGTCGAACAATAGCAACCGGGAATATCCGGTGACGAATCCGCAACCGAGAAGTCACTACAACAGACGGAGTTCCACACGGACAACGGTAAACCGTTCATCGGTACGTCCGGAATCCTCAACGGTAAAGCCGCAAAGATCTCCGAGAGTGCAAAGCACACAACGGATACAAAGAAATTCTACGCGTCCGTCTTTCTCTAAACCGACACCCTCGGTCAAAAGAAGTCCGGCTGCCCCACGCAGCAAACGTGAACCTAAGAGATAGCGACCCGCGTATCGCCAAAAAGAAATATAAACCAAAGAAAACTATGAATTGAATCTAAATAAGGAAACCTCAACTATGAAAAGTCAGTGTTTTCACTGATTAAAAGAACGGTCTCTCCGTGAGGGAGAGGCCGTTTCTGCTTTTATACAACCCGCAGGTCAACGCCTTTTTCCGGAAAGTCTAATAAGAATAATTTGCAATATTTTGGGGATTTTACAGTAACTCTCCTGTGATTAATCGCTATCTTTGGATAAGATAGAATGCGGCTCAGAGCAGCCCGATAAGTTTAACGATTAATTAATAATGAATGATGAAAAGAGTCTGTCTCATGGCAGCCCTAACGGCTGCAACCGTTTTCATAACCACCGGTTGCCAAAATGATACCGAAAGCAAAATAGTAGGAAAATACGAACATCCGGCCCTACCCGGACAAACCTTTGAATTTCATGCCGACCACACATTTATGAATACGACCGGAGCCGGCACCATGGACTGTATCATCAAACATCCCGGAACTTGGAAAGTAGATGGCGACAGCCTGTTCATCGCCAACGATATTCAAAACACGACTTATGAATTCGGCGACAGCGTAACGGAGGAAAACAAAACCTTAGTAAAAGGATTGTTCGAACGCATGGCCAAAAACCAACCTGAGAAATCGGCTTTCAAGATTATAGAAGTGGACGAAAGAATGCTGAACTTAGAAAAGAACGGGCAAATCACGACTTATGTCCGTACGGATAGCCTGAACCGGTAAATGTTTACCGGAACAAGGACAGGAATGCATTATATCTTCTTCAACTTCCAACTGCCTCCACGCATGTAGGCATAACAAAGCAACAGGATGCAAAAACCGTAGACGTGCTCGGACGTCCAACACCAAGCCACATCGAAACGCAGATGTTGGATGATAACGTATATATATAAGGTGTAAAACGACAATGTCACCAACTCCAGTATAAAAGCCTTTCGGGTGTTACCCGTACCGGAAACGGCCTGGAAATAAATATTCCCCGGAGCAATCAACAAAGGAGTCGTACAATAAACCCATAATGAAGGAATAGCGGCAGCTATCAGATCCGGTATATTGGTGTAAACACCCAATATCACTCTCGGAAAAAGAGCAAAACATCCTACCATCGGCAACACAATCATAAAAGTCAGACGGACATGCTGACGAATGGTGGACATCACCATGTCTTCCCGCCCCGCACCTATCAGATTGCTGACCAGGGCACTGCACGTGGAAGCAAAAGCGGCCACAACCATAAAGGGTATTCCGGAGATATTGCGTACGACATTGGTTACGGCCAAAGCACGCTCTCCGAGGTGTTCCACGAAAAGAAAGAACAAGAACCAGGTGGAAAGAGAGATAAAATTCTGTATCATCGTCCAAAAAGACACGTCGAGCATCCTGCGAAGTTTACGCCAACTGTAACGCACAGGATGGACCAAACCGTATTTGACTAAATCCACACGACGATAGGTATAAAGAATGAAAAATACGACTGAAACCAACTCTGCCAACGACGAACCGATGGCGGCCCCGGCAATCCCCAATGCCGGAAAGCCGAACTTTCCGAACACCAATATATAATTGAACACCACATTGGACAAAACCATTATCACAGAGTTCAGCGTCAGCGTCTTAGTCTGAGTCGTACCGACAAAAAACGCCCGGAACATTACAGCTATGAAGGAAAAGAAAAAGCCGAAAATACGCCAGTCTATATAACTGAGAGCTGCTTCACAGATATGAGGTGACGACACAATAACCGGCAACAAAAGCGGAGAAATGATCTTGGTGAGCACAAAAGCGAACAAGGCCAACCCCAACATGAAATAAATACCCTGATAAAAGATTTCGCCGATTTCGCCGTAATGCTTCTCCCCATTACGACGGGCAATCAGAATCTGGGCTCCGATACCGAAACCAAAACCCATCATGAAAACAGCCAGATAGTAGATGCCGGCAATGGCAGCAGCTCCCAGTTCCACCTCTCCCACCCGGCCGAGAAAAGCGGTATCCGTCATCCCGATCATCTGTTCCATCAACAGACTGATCAGAATAGGATAAGCAATACGCATGATATCTTTCCCGGAATAGACTTTTTCTGTTAAAGCGTTCTTGGTTCCCATTTTTTATAAGCGTTCGATTTAGACGGGCAAAATTATAAAAAACACCGGATATGCCCAACGTCTACAGCATGTTTTAAATTGGTTTGGACATTTGAACTTATTTCACGGCAAGCCCGTTTTTAAGACTTGCACGTAAATCCATAACTAAAAAACATACAAATGGCATCAGTTAAAGTAAAATTCAGACCCTCGACCATCGAAGGAAAAACAGGAGCTCTTTATTTCCAAGTTATCCACCGCCGTATCGTGCGCTCACAAAAGACTAAGTATAAAATCTATCCCGACGAATGGAACGCACGTACCGCACGTATCACACTGTCTCCTTCCAGACCAGACAGACATTCCATCTTATCCCGCTACCGGCATGAAATAAAACAGGATTTATTCCGTCTGAGTGAATGTATTGCCAACCTGACGCGCAAAGGGCTGCCATACAGTACTGACGACCTTCTCCGATTCTATCGTAAGCGAAGTGAAAATGACACTCTGACCGGCTTTATGACCTCACTCATCTGTCATCTGAAAGAACAAGGAAGAATACGCACGGGAGAAACTTACCAATGTGCACTGAACAGCTTTATGCGTTTCAGAAACGGGGAAGAAATCATACTGGACGAGATGAACCAGGAAACAATAGAAGCTTATGAGGCATACTTGAAAAAAGAACGATTGAGTCTGAACACCATATCTTTTTATATGCGTATCTTAAGAGCCGTTTATAACCGGGCCGTTGAGAAAGAACTGACCACACAACGTTTTCCCTTTCGCCACGTATACACCGGAATAGAGAAAACCATAAAACGAGCTATTCCTCAGCCTATCATCCGGCAGATAAAAGATAAGGAACTCCTGGCTGGAAGCTCGGTAGATTACGCCCGCGACATGTTCCTTTTCAGTTTCTACACGCGAGGCATGTCTTTTGTAGACATGGCATATCTGAAAAAAAAGGATTTGCACAACGGCATACTGACCTATCGCAGAAAAAAGACCGGACAGCAACTTTCTATCAAATGGGAACAATGTATGCAGGAAATTATAGAAAAATACCCTCCTAACCCAACAGAGTACCTGCTTCCTATCATTACATCAACCGGCGAAGACGAACGCCTGCAATACCGGAACTCTCTCACGCTGGTAAACCGGAAACTCAAGATTCTGTCCGTCTTCGTACGCAGTCCTCATCCTTTGTCTATGTACGTTGCGAGGCATTCCTGGGCAAGTATCGCTAAAAGTAAAAACATCCCCCTATCCATCATCAGTGAAGGAATGGGACATGATTCCGAAACCACCACACAGATTTATCTGGCTTCTTTGGACACGACTATCATAGACAGAGCCAATTATTTAATATTAAACGACTTGTAACGGAGCCTCCTTCCATATAAGGTGGGTTAGTTCACTATAAGTTCAGAATATGACAACGATGTACTTCACCCGTCTCTCCCGGTTTTTCCCGGGAGAGATGAATCTAAAACTGTCCCATAAAATACACTACCATGGTTCTAAATCTCTCCCAACCCTTCGTGGAAATAAAAAAATAACTTAACTTTATCCCCTCTTAAAAGAAAAAATCATGAGTGACGGAAATTTCAATCGCAGTTTATTACCTCACACCCCTTATCACAGTGGTTTACAAGCAGGAAAAGCCATGGCTCGTATGCAAGCCATAGAGACCTTCAAATGTTATTTGGCAACACTGCATCCCGACTTTACAGAGGAAGAACGAAAAGAACAAACGGAAATCTTCAAAAAGATGCTATCAGCTAAATTGTAACCGAAAGAACTATTCTATTCACCCTCCGCACAACACCAATCTCCTTATATATAATAGAGTTTATATAAAATAAAGAACTGGATTATTGAAAGAGTGCCCTAAAACTTTATTCTATCATATCGTTTAATAATAGCAACCTACATAGAGCTATGAAAGCAGGGAAAGAATAAAATCAAAAGTTCAAAGCACTTTTTTCTTTGAAAATTTGGATGAATAAAAATAATCCCGTACCTTTGCATCGCTTTTAAGGAAGATAGCTTCCCAACCAAAGTATTGGAGAGATGGTAGAGTGGTCGATTACAACGGTCTTGAAAACCGTCGTGCTGAGAGGCACCGGGGGTTCGAATCCCTCTCTCTCCGCTGAACTAACCGGACAAAACCGGACAATAAGCAGACAAGTCCCACAAATTCAATGATTTGTGGGACTTTTTTTATTCCCTTGTGTCTGCCTTAAAGTACACCTTTTCGCCCCTAAAAGACAAAGTTCGTAACCTAACTCGTACCCCCGACAAACAAAATCGGAAAGGGGGTACAGATTGTCCGAAATTGGCGAAGTCCTGTCGCTATTTGGCTTGCCTGCATAGAACTCATTTTAAGAGATTTACAATAGTTTTGCAACTTAAAAAGTGAGTTATGAAATCGACATTCAACATTTGCTTTTACGCAAAGAAAGACAAGCAGAAAGCCAACGGTGCGTACCCCATTTTCGCCCGTATCACAGTGGACGGCGTGGCAAGCCGTTTTAATACTAAGCTGGACGTGCTGCCCTATATTTGGGACGGTAAAATGGGCAAGGCTACCGGACGTACTACGGAAGCCAGCCGCATAAACCGTATGCTGGATGATATAAACGCATCCTTGAACACCATTTACCACGAAATACAGCGGCGTGACAATTACGTGACCGCCGAGAAAGTGAAAAACGAGTTCTTGGGACATAGCGAGAGCCACGAAACAATCCTTTCATTGTTCCAAAAGCACAATGACGATGTGAAGCAGCTTGTGGGTATATCCAAGACGATAGCAACTTACCGCAAGTATGAAGTCACCCGCCGACACCTTGCCGAGTTCATTCAGAGCAAGTACAACGTATCGGACATATCCATTAAGGAGATAACGCCGATGTTTATTACCGATTTTGAGTTGTACTTGCGTACCGCCTGCAAATGCGGTTACAACACCACCGCCAAGTTCATGCAGTTCTTCAAGCGCATCATCATCATAGCCCGTAACAACGGCATATTGGTAAACGACCCGTTCGCCAGTTATAAAATCCGGCTGGAGAAAGTGGATAGGGGTTATCTGACAGAGGACGAGATAAAAATCATCCTTAAAAAGAAAATGGTTTCCGAACGGCTGGAACACGTCAGGGACTTGTTCATCTTTGCCTGCTATACCGGACTGGCATATATCGATGTAAAGAATCTTACCAGAGATAATATCCGCACTTCGTTCGACGGTAAGCCGTGGATCATGACGCACCGACACAAAACTCAGACATCGGTAAATGTCCCGTTATTGAAAGTACCGCAAATGCTTTTGAAAAAATACGAGGGCAAGCTGCCGAACGGTCTTTTATTACCCGTATTAAGCAATCAGAAGCTCAATTCGTATCTGAAAGAAATCGGCGATCTGTGCGGTATCGGCAAGAATATCACGTTTCACCTTGCAAGGCATTGCAAATTCTCTTTCTTGCTAAAATTCAATAACTTATAAAGTATTTCAGCTTAACAGGTAACGATTTAGAAACGAGCAAAGTTCCCATTTTTGTTACATCTTGCATATGTCAAAAGAACGCTTTATCTGAGTACAAAAGTACAAATTTATTCGATACAATTCTACTATATGCCTATATTTGTGTTTGCGCTCTGAAATCATTGTGTTACAGAGACCGTATGCTGTATTTCCGTATGGCAGGCGTTTGTATTTAACGTCCGCCATGCGGAAATAGTCGGAGTTTATTCTTAGACCAATGATATCAAGTCTTCCTGCGGATGCAGCAAGGCTTTCTTTAGTTCGCCAACTTCTATTTGTGGTGACTTTTCCATTACTTTATGTCGTTTATGCGTTTTACCAAAGTTATTGGTTTATGTCCTTAGAACGAATAAAACGTTCGTCTTGTTGCACAAGTTCGAAATAAGGGATATCACGAATTCCATTTACGCGCTGACCGATTTTGCAGATACTCTCGAAGATTTTGGCCTTATTGATGAAGTCCATATATCTGTCGGAATTTGAATCGCTGGCACCGAAGATGCTTGAAATTTCAGCCTTGCTTATTGAATTTACATGGTGGATAACCCAGCTCAGGATAAACTGCGAATAGTCCTCGCGACTAGTTCTGAAGTCACTGATGTTCTGCGTAGAAAGTATCATTCCAATGCCGAACATACGACCTTCACTGATTATGCTACGGAACGAATTGAAATCCTTCTTTAAAAATTGATGGGCTTCGTCCACCAATATCATGGCGCGGAGCTCGCGGAATCCATCTGTTTGCTGGCTACCTCCCAACTGTCGCATCTCAGCATAGAACAGGTCAAGTATCAGTGATACGATGACCTTCTTTGTATCGTCAGGATAGAGAGTGAGGTCTATGACTCTGACGCCGTTGAGCCATTCAAACATCGACACGCATTGTGTCTGGTTAGGCGTAAAAATAGTGTAGTCGCTCAATTTGTCGAAGAGAGCATAGGCCTTGTCGTTAGCATCGTATTTCTCAAAGTACTTCTCAATGACCTCGGTCATTGTTGGCACGGTCTTTTCCCATGTTGAAGAATCGCGGGTTATACCTGCGTCGGCGTATGTCTCGATAATCACCTGTTTGATATTACTCTGCTGTTTCAGTCCTAATCCATAAGCTTTCGCGAACGAGTCGGCAATTCGATCTGCGGTGATGGCTGGCAAGTTCATTCCTTCAACCTCATCATTTATCACCAATTTGAGGGGATTGAAAGGATAATTGAATTTATAGCTTACTCCGCCTACAGTTTCAAGGAAGTCCTTGTCTTTGTAATCGCCTTTGTAGTCAAAGACGAGAAGACCAACAGGGTGGCCTCCCACATTGTGCACGTCCTCCTTGGTAAACTGCGCTATCACGGAACGTGCAAACTGAGTTTTGCCAGTTCCCATCGTACCGATGATTCCCATATTGGGATGCGAAACCATTTTAGTGTTATTAGGCTCGAATACGATTTCTTGCCCACCTCCCTTAGCTTTGCCCACAACGATACGAATAGGCTGAGCCACATTCACATGTTCAACAGCTACGGTATTTTCTCCCTGCACTTGAGTTGATATTGTTGCGGGTATTTTTTCCACGTTTGATGCTTCTTGGTTGTCTTCAGAATCCTCGTCGATGTTTTCAAACAAAGATTTCTCTGTCTCTTGCTTCTCTGGAATCGCAATATAGTCAGAAGCGGACACTACATCCATGGCAGCTTCTTCTATCATAATGGCATCATCTGTCAGGAATGAGAGAGATGTCTTGGTAGGGTCTGCTACAAAACCAAAGCACTCACTTTCAGAGAAATAAATTTCACATACAGGCACGCTCTCTATAAGCTTCGTTCTCATACAATGAGCCGCCGAACTGTGATACGAAACAACGGCCGCCACTCCCATCTCCTTTACGGGTAGTATTTCCTGCACTCGCCATTTCAAGTTGAGCAGGGCATATCGGCACGCTTCAATCTTCTCGTAAGATTTGGCAGAAATCAATTTATTGGCAAACAGTTTCTCTGCATTTGTCAGAAACTGTGAAGCAAAGAATGTTCGGTAAATCTTTGTTTCAAAGTCGTTTCTCATGAAAAGATGTTCCTTGAACTGTAGCCAAGTATGGCAGACCTGCTTAGTTCCCTTGCCAGTCATGGAAGACGATTCTGACACTTTCACCTCCACGGGGTAGAAATACAGAATCGGAGCGTCTTGGGTGGTTGCATCGAGGCCAATCATGAGGAGATCGTCGGACATCACCCCTTTTGCTCCAAGCGTTTTCTTGGAAAAAATTCCCTCCATCTTTAGTCCAATCTCGCCAGTAACGCGTAGTATCTCGTCAAGAGATACAGGTATCCAAATTATATCCACATTTCGTTGCAGAAATCGCTGCATCACGATGCTCGTTGCCACAAGACTCATCTTTTCCCTTACCTTTACCTCTGTCTGGTTCACAAGACGAAGCATCCAACTGCCATTGAGACAATTGAAATAGTTTTTCATCGTCTCATTGAAGTGCGAGAAAGTTTCTTGCGAAAGGGCATAGTTCTCATACGATTTCTTTAAGATATTCTCATACAGCCCGATGTGCTTCGTTACTGTAATACTATCATACTTGGCATTGATACTATACTGATCAGTATAATGAACCACATAGAGGTCTTGCTGATAGAAGAAATTTATATCCACCTCTGGGTTAAGGAAAGTGACCCAGTTGGCGTTTTCATAGATAGATTCCAGTAGATGTGACTGCTTGAAGGCAAACCTTTTCGTAACGGCCAATGACGTGTTATAGGCATTGAGACCATCATTGCGTTCGTTTCCATACAAGTTGTTGTATGCCTCGGCCATCGGGTATACATACCCGTCGGCTGTTTTAACGTCCTTTGTGCCAAAGCCGATGAAGTAATTGCCGTCCTTCTTCAGCGTTGAAGGGATAGAAATCAAACCATTGAAGGCCAACTCTGTGCGAGTTTCCTTTGTCGGGAAATTGACGTATTCGGAACCTGTAGCCATCTGATAGAACGCGATGTGACAGTAACCTATCTCATTACCGCAAGCATTAAGGTCGTGCTTGTAGAAGGACACTCGCGTAAACAGTTGGTGTATCAAATCCAGACTTGTGTAAACGCCTTTTGATTCCAAACAAGCCCCCCTCTCCCGTGAAGGATAGGTTGTCCGCAATTCTCTGTCAATCGTATCATTAGAGTCAAGACGGTTCAGTTTTTCGAAGAAGGTTTCCGCATTAAGATCTTCTACATATTCGTGAAGTTCTATGCGCTGCACGCCCACCTCATATTGTGACTTGATAAACTCAACAATGCCCTTAATCAGGTTGGCATCGTCGGCAAGGCCAATGCACGAAATCACTATAGGACTCTCCTTATCCTGAAATAGATAAGAAAAGTTCTTGACAAAATCCACCATCTTGCTGCTCACCATCTTTGTGGTGATGTCGTTGGCCCGTTCTTGTGGTTTACTCTCGGCATTCTCAAAGACGAGCCAATTTCGTATCTCCTGCAACTGGCTGTTGCCGTAAGGGCGCATGGGTCTGCCCCCATATGTGAGATAGGGGATGAGGTAGAATGGAGTAAGTAGTTTCTTGGCAAACGAAGCGTCCCCACCTTCCGACTGTTCTTGATACTCCAATGTGTAAGCCACCATCATCGGGTGGAAAGGAGACATATAGAATTTATCTCCATCATACAGCGTACCGAGACGAGTGAGATTATGGCTTTCGCGGCTCATGCTCTCACCCACTGGGATTTTTCTGATAGCCTCAACAATCGCCGAGCAATAATTTCGGTACAATGACTTTAGTTCTTCGTCTATGGGGCAGAGTGAAGGAACGCTGTCTTTCTGCACAAAGTATTTGAAAATAGCCTTTAGTGCATCGCTAACTTCCGGTGAAATAGTCAACTGCAGCGGATTACAATCAAACTTCTGCGTCAGTTCGTTGAACTGCAGTTCGATTGCCACGCATTCGTTCTCCAAGAAAACCTGCTCCCATTCCAGAAATCCACGCCAGAATCCGTGAACTCCGCGCTCAATGTTGCCGTCGGTCACTTTCTTAAACGGCACACCATCACGCTCAATACCTCGAATCACCGTTTTGGGTGGATAAGCATCAGGACCAAGCGGTGGCACAGGTTTGGCCGCATTGAGTTTCAGAGTGACCTTTTGTTTTCGTCCACTGATATACACTATAAATGCCAACGTATCCTCATCGTCTTCAATCTCGGCTGGAATCATCAAACTCTCCTCCTCCGACCACACCCACTCTGGAGGTGTTGGAAGTTCAACCTTCAATGATCCTTTGCCAAACATCAACTCAGTGGCCTCATCGGGTACTTTTACCAGAATCTCTCCTTTCTTGTTCAAACTAAAGCATTGCTTTATATCACAGAAGAAACTGCTGTCGCATGGTAACCGTAATATGTAGAAATCGTGGTGGTTGTCGTTAAGCCCCACTTTAAATGAGACCGTCGTGTCACCGACAGGAACCTTTATCTTATTCCCCGAAACCTTGTAAGGTTTGGGGACTGGGCCTATCACCTTGTTAAACGAAATGACTACCTCTTGCTCGAGCGCATCTGTTCGGTCGCACACCACAATATAGTTTTTAGTCGATTTAGCTGGCTTTCCCGTGTAGTTCCACACTAGAGACAGTCTTTCGCTAGCATTTGAAAGCACTATATCCTGCAACTGCAAACTATCCGTTGCTGCCCGTCGATCTTCGCTATCAAGGAACTCTTGCAAGTCAATGTTGCCCCAGGTTTCACTCTGCCTTGCAACTTTTTTGGCAAGCTTCTCGTCAAGGAATTTCTCAAGTTCCTTTACCTTATCGTCATCATCATTGTTCATAATGGCATGTACGCGACTATACAAAGCCTTGTTGTGCTCTGCCCGTTGTGCAATAACCTCATCTCTAGGACTGAATGTTGGATTGTAGATGGTCTTGTCCTCAAACATCTCCAAATTCCCAAACATCCCTTTTACAGACTCAGCACCCAGTACCGTCATCATAGACTCAAAGTCAAACAGGTTAGCCGTTCCGTCCGAAATAAGTTCAGACACACTCTCCAAGTGCTTGTACAAATAAATCTGCTCAAACTTCTTGGAAATTTTCTCATCTACATCTGCTTTTATGCGTTCAACGATTTGACTTGGGCAAAGAGGGCCTCCTTGTCCTTCAATATTCATACTTGCAGTTACAAGCGACGATAGTACACTCTTTGACAAGATGTAAAGAACTCCATAATTCTCATACGGACCAGGTTGCCCCACGGAATTGCGCAAAGTGGTCAAGTAGTCTTCCTTTGCTGTACTTTCATCACCAAGAATTAACTTCGGAGAATTATCATCAATTGTAAGGGCATACGTATTGTAGCTTTCCTCTTCTATCTCTGCCCCTTCAAAGATGCCCTTAACAATAATTGGTGTAGATTTTGTTTTCAGGGCATCAAGTAAGCCTTTACGATGATTGTCGTTTTCAATTATCATAAAATAACGACTTCCTTTAAGAGGTCGATTCTGACGCAACCAATATATAATAAGGTTGCTAACAACGTAGTTATAAAATGACTTTGACATATTGTGCTTCACCGGAATCACTCTTCCTGTCTAAAAGGTTCAACTTCAATAGATAAGATTCAATAGCAAGACGTGTTCCTCTATTGAAAAATATACCATAGCGATTAAAGCCCTTATACATTTCTTCCAACTTCACTCTCTGGCCTTTAGTTATCATAGCAACGAGGAATACCAACATTTCATTATCAAGTGTCAAAACGTAATTGCCACGACGCAGTTGCAGAAAACGCATACTTAACAGGTCTACAATCTTTTTGCGCATACGAGAAATGTAACTTGGAGATTGGAGACCACAGCATAAGCGCTCTAACTTTTTAAAGAATTCCTCATACGAATTAACTGTAACGTCTATTTCCTCAATGGAACTACTTTCACTGCTACGTTTACTGAAAACTTCTCTTTTATCCTTCTGGTACAGACGTAACAACTCTTCGCAATCTGCCTTATTTTCCTCAAATGGAGTTTCGCTTAACCTAGTCAGTACTTCCGGGTAAAAGCCTACAAATTTCTCATCTTTTCGTTCCAATACACAATTTATAATATCTAAAGCTTGTGAGCGTCCATAAATTCTGTCCATGAACGTTTTGGGTAGAATGTTCTTCCAACTCAATACCGCATCATGAGTGGTAGAAATCCGTTCTGATTTCAAGATGAAATAGTACGGTTTCTGTTCTTTATACCTATAAGAGAGTTTAGGTAGTGTTTGCAGAACCGTATAGCATACATAGAAATGTAACAACAGGTGTATATATCTGACAATAGCAGTTGTGTCTTGCTCCATTATCCATTTAAAATCATCCTTAAAAGATTTACGAATATCTGGTAGCACATAATACACCTCTTCTTGGATCTTGGTTCCACCAAAGCCAGAGGTGCATTCAACTAAAGCATCTTTCAGCAGCTTGGAAAACAGATTATTACTCTCAAGATTAGGTATGGCAAAATCTAAATCAGCCATAGATGCTAAAAGATTTCCAAGCTTTGTTTGTCCCGACCTATACTTCCTCTTGTTCTTAGTAGAAATCATATCATCGTCAGGAACCAATGGAATATACTTTAAGAAAGCAGTGTCAGTTACATTAAGTGATCCATTAACTTGCATAATATCACGAAACATACGAATAAATTCATCTGCTTGTGATACCTTCATTCTGCATTTTTCAACAAGATATGACCTAACCTTTGATTCGGCTGCAGCGAAATCTTCAATTGCTTGAACTTGGTCTTTTTCAAGCAACCTAAAGAAAGCCCCAGTAGCACCCGACAAGCCGGCCCCTTTGTCTACACCATCTTGACTTGGATTTGACGTGAATGGCAAGAGTTTTATACCTTCTTGCCATCTATCCACCATCTTACCCTTACTATCGTGATAATGCTCCTTATATTTACTTATATCTATTCTCATTGTAGTTGCACGCTAATCATGGTTTTCTGAAGAGTCAAATCCTCCGAGCCAACTTTAACAACTGTCATTTTTTTAGCACAGTCGCTTAATGATGCAAGTTTCCTAAGGAAATGACTGAATTCAATATTCTTTTCGTTTTCGTATGTCACAGCCAGTTTGCCATTGCGCAAATCATACAAGTATGAGTATAGCGAATAGTCCATCATAAGACCTACTTCCTCTTTATTCGGAATATCCCATCTGAGCTTAAATCTCGGATAAAATTCCCATGGCTTCTCAACAAAGAAACTGTAATTCGGTTCTAATGGTTCCATTTGAAGTTGAGCAAACAGTTTATATCTTCCTCCTTGTATATGCAAAGGAACAATATTTGCTTTTTGAGAATATGAACCATTGTGACGAGATATTGTTTCCGACACAAGGTTATATACCTCCTGCATTTCATCAAAATCATTGCTAAACACACCCTTTAATGTTTTAAGAAAGGAATTATATGTTGCGCTCTCAGAATGATAGCACAATACATGCTGTAATCTGAATAGGAATTTGGTGGTACGCTCAACATCTCTCCCATTGTTCTCGTAGAATTTATTTACTCGTTCCAAGAGTACATTGGGAAGCTTGTCTCCCGAAGAGGTCACTGGCAGGAATCCGTCCGGTATGCGATTTGAGGTAAATAGCAGCGACAAATCCTTATCATGAATCGTATTACTATACTTCATCGGGTCTAGGTGAGATACCGCTTCAAGTATCGTATTCGCACCTCCTGCATATAGCAAAGTTGGCAATAGACTCTCATAAAAAGAGACATTTTCCTTATATTTACTTATTTCCATCGGAACTAAGATGGAATAAATAAAGTCAAGATACTCTCTCGGAGTTATTGCTAGTTTAAAACGTATTATTGCTTCAATAACAGTTAGCACAATTGTTCTCCTAACCTCTGGAAACATCAGCAGTTGGTAATTGAGCAATATTGGATTCTTTGGGCTAATGTTATTCTTTAGATCTTCCGTGTAAGCTGCATAAAATGGGTTTTCCTTACCCGAGGCGGTAGGGGAAACCAATTTATCTAATATTGATGATAAGAAATGAGATGCAATAGCTGTATACCCTTCTTTGTCGGGGTAAAGTTCAAACAACTGCTTGTTTGTAAACTCAACAATCTTAACTCTTTCTGTATTTAAAGGTGGTATCGTGTCGTCATCGTCAAAAAGAGGATCAGCTGCTTTTGCAATTTCTCCATAGATAGCACGAATGTCAGGCTCGTCAATGAAAGCATTGAGTTTTCCAAGATTTATTGCCAGGATTTTCTTTTTCTGCGTACCATAAAGATTTTCATCAGAGAAATCTCTCAGAGCCTCCTTTAGTGTTTCTATCGCAGTCTTATTTGGTGAACTGCTTGCTGTTGCATCATTGTAAAAAGATTCTGCACCCCATCCATTGCCTCCAAGTGATTTTACCTTACTAAGAAGGTGAGACTTTCCATCACCAGCACTACCAACTAGAAGGATAATACCTCCTCCGGCTTGGTCTATCTCAATCATCCTATCAAGCAACTCACTAGATATAGGACGCTCCGTATGAAGATAATTATCTATTTCACTAAATCCGTTACCTGTTTGTACAGATTCAATGGAACTCTGGCTTAATTTGAAGAGTATATGACAAAGCTTAGACTCATTCATGTTAGTATGATGTTATTCCCAAAGTTTGGGATTTGTTAACGATTTGAGTTTGTAACCCATAAATTCCAGTATATCTTCCCGGTGGGATGGAAATCTGTCGATAAAATCCATTAGGGTCTGCATCGTTTTGCAAAGTCTAATGCCATCCTTTGAGTAATAACCATTTCTATAGCGTGCCTCAAATTCTTCAAATGGAATCTGGTTCGGGACATCCAACTTCTTCGTTTTCTGTTCCCAGAATGATTGGTTGCGATAGCAGTATTCCCAAAATGACATGTAGCGATAGAATTGTGGTTGATTACACCAGCGGGCTATTTGGACGTAGATGTTAGACAAATCATGGTTTTCGTAATCTGCATGGCGCATCACATAGCCAAAGCACCCATACTGCATGAGAATGCGTATGCGGTCAAACAACGTCTTTAAATCCGAATAGAGTTTATCGTCGTCTCCCGCCTTCATCATATACCCACAGAATAGGTAGAACTTTGTTGATTTCTTTGGATTGTAGTGTTTCCAGATTTTAAGCGCCTTGACGATTTTGTCTCGATCTTTCCAGTTGTCAAACGCAAAGATGAAATCGCCATGATACTTGCATTTGGACAGCATCTCGGCAATCATTGGACCATCTTCACTTTCAGCAAGGATGCGTTCGTCCAATCCCTGTCGGAATTGGAAAGGGCGTTTTGATGCTATTAAATTCTCAAGCATCGGCTTCCATATATCTTTTTCGGAGGCAAGGAAGTTGTCATCCCAAAGGTATATGTAAGGGCGCACCAACTTACCTTTCTCATCTCTTTCCTGGTCAAGAAACCATTCCAGTTCTGAATAGCGATAAACCTCATTTTCTAGTTTGTTCACACAGAACGGACAATGGCGCACACATCCGCGCGTTAGGAAACCTATTGAGTAATATTTGTAGTCGTTAAAATATGAAGGCTTGCGCCCCTCGGCAATTTTCTTCTCGACATATTCGTCATAAAGATGATAATATGGCATCTGACGGCGCATGTCTATGCCCTTACTGCGAGGCCCGCCACGCTTGTTCGTCAATTGGTTCAGAAAACAATCCTGCTCTAGACGATTCATGTCGCGCGTTCTTGCACTTTTGAAGTCTTTGACATCTTTTTTTATGGCGTAGTCGCCAGTTCCGCCAATGTGAAACTTTCGTTCAAGCCTTGTGCCCTTCACCCTTTCGTAAAAAGGAGGATCAGGAGTAAAAGAGAAGACCTTGGACATATAAATGGCGTAATAGCCAGAAATATCCTCTTCCTTATCTGTTATTAGATGAAACTTAATGTCGTTGTCGTGAAGAAATCCCGCAAGTTTCAACAGAACAAGATTAGGGTGGCGCGTACCTCCATTAAGTAGATCCGCGTCAACAAGTCCTATTGTTATTTTTGCTTTTGACTTCATTCTGTTCTCATTATTATTGTGCTGTTTCTGCAACTAAATCTTTCAAACTCACAGACAGGGCCTTGGCAATTTCAGACAAAACTTCCAAAGAGGGCTGTTGTCTATTACAACAGTACGCATTAATTGTACTAAAGCTTTTTCCTATGCGCTCAGCCAATTCCGTCTGTGAAACATCCTTTTCTGCAAGGATCACTTTTATTCTATTTAGTTTTTCCATTATTCAGCGTATTTGGGCACAAAGACACAAAATTTTGCTCTAAATATCGCACAATATGCTATACTAATTAAGTTGCAGGGCTAAAAATCATTTTTAAAGTACGATTCTATAGCAAAATATGTCTTTCCCTCTTCTACAGGGTGTTTAGAGCTATATACCCATCTCAAAATAAGATTCTGCACCATACGCTCACTTTTTAGGTTTATCCGTTTGAATTGGCTTGGATTTGATGGACTTTGCTTTGTCTTCCTGCTCCTTTGCAGCCTGTTCTTTGAGTCTGGCTTGCTCAGCAAGGGCGGATCGTCTTCTCACAGCTTCCTCGTAGGATTCCACATCTTTGCGCATCTGGCGGATTTTGTCGTTGTCCCTGTTGAGCTCAAAGATGTTTTCCAGTTCTGATATGCCATTCGGGGTAATCTCTCCTTTCATCTTGATATAGCGGTACTTCAGGTCGTTATCGATACGGTCATAATCCGGATGCTTGGCGAAATACAGTGCCACAGCCAAGACGACTATCATGGCGAACATTCCGCAAAAGCCCCAAAAGGCAAAGGGAGATTCAATGCTGAAACTGTGGTGTTTCTCGTAATAGACACCATCCTTGATATGCTCATTGGTGGCTCGCAACAAAGATTTCATATCTTCGGATTCCTGTGCCTGCTTCGTTTCCAGATCGGCCAACATCCTGATAATTCTATTGTAACAATCGTTCTGTTGATTCCGGCTCTGCTGATATTCGTTGTTCACTGCAGACAATAAATCCATAGCCTTGTCCGTAATTGAGCCTTGTTTCAGTAAATCGGCGGTATCGCCCCGAATGGCAGATACACTTTCTGCAAGGCGGCTGAACGATGTTTTAATGCCGTTCAATTCCTGTTTGAATTCCTGTATTGCAGCATCATTTACACTGATACCTACTTCGGAATCACCGTCTGCCGATTGTGGCATGGATAGACCGTTTACCTTGTTTTCTATTCTCTCCAAGCACCCGTAGATGCTTTCCATTAATTCTTCCTGTTTCATGATTCTGTTGATTTTAATGTTTTACGTTCCGATAAATTTGTTATAGTCCCAAGCCTTTTCTCTTTTTCTTCTTGCGCCTGCGCAATAGTTCATCGTATGGGATTTGTTCTTCCGATGATGACTCGCCAAAAGAAGAAAGCAATCCTAAGCCGTTACTTTCAATAATGTTATTATTGGGCAGATTATAAGTTGGCTGCTCTTGTCTTTGCTTTTTGGAATCAAGACTATATTCGGTTTCAGATGTATTCCAACTTAATTGAGCATTAAGTTTTGCGAAACTGAAATCCCTGCTGATTTGCGAAGCCTTGAATGTCAGACCGTCTTTGGTAAAGCGGATTCCCTGTATGTCATTTACTGACTTTATTTCTCGGCTTCTTTTTACAAATTCAAGTTTGACACCCTGTTCCGCCAGACGTTCATTGAACTGTTTCCATGTTTTTGAATGTCGCAACGCATTCTTCACGGCGTTGTGAATCTCATATTTTACCTGCTCGGTAGAGCGCAATTTCTCTACGTTTGTTTTGCTCTTATCCTCGGCGTATGTCAATCCGTATTTGTCTTTCAGCTTTTTTGTCGCTATCTCATTACGCTTGTAATCGCCTTGCGAAGAGATTACTTTACCGTCATATCCGATACGATTATAGACTAAATGGCAATGCGGATTGTCAGTATTATTGTGCCTTACCAATATGAATTGGGTGTTCTTGATACCCATCAAATCCATGTACTCCATCGCTATTTCAGCCATAAACTCATTGGTCAGTTTAGGTTTGTCTTCCGGTTTGAAGCTCAAAGCAATGTGTCCGACAGGCTGTTTAATTTTAGGATTAAGCATACGCTGATAGTTGAAACTGTCCGTTATTTCACGAGTATTACCCAACAATACGCCATCGGAGGCAATGATTTCAGCATTGTCTTTGCCCATTACATAGCGGATACATCCACCGAATGATTTTCCTTTCTTTATCTTTCCAATCATTATTGTTCCCTTTTTAAGTTTTATAATCGTGCATTATCGCTTTCAGTTTTTCAAGCAGTTCCGTTACCATATTTGTGGTACGGTACAACCCAATCTGATGCGACAGTTTTGTAAGCTGGTTCAGGTTGTTTGCCATGCCGACAAGGTTGCGCATGGTAGTGATTTCTTCCGTGGAATGCTTTGCCACAATCTGCGTATTGAACGCGGTATCCCTGATATACTCGGCAAGCGTCCGATTGGTCTGTCTGCTGCGAAGACACAGACGGTCGTAATCGGGCTTTGAGAATTTTACCGTAACGGACTTGGAGAGTTTGCGGAAGCTGCTTGCTTTCGGTCTCCCTTTGGGCTTGATTTTATCTTTGTTACTCATATTACTTGGTTTATTGTGATTGGTCATTTTACTGTGATGATGTATCTTACAATTTGCGACCGTTGGGAGCGGATTGCCTCCACGACTTTGGGAGTGGAGCGAGGTTTTCGGGATGCCCGAAAGATAACCTCGCTCCCTACCACAAACAGAAGTCCTACGCATCAGCGTATTCAAGAATGTCTGACAGCAGTCATGCAGAGTGCAGATACATTTTTCATCTGACGCACGTTATAATTTACGCCACTGCTCGAAGTCTTCCGAATAGATTTCAAGATGTTGCCGGGCGATGTTTTCAAGCAGTCCCGACACGCTCATTTTGCGGTTTCCGAGCTTGCGCACGAACTCGTCCAGCCTGTCGCGCACTTCGCAACTGACAAATACAGGTTTGCGGTCTTCGATTTTCGGCACTTGCAGAAAGGTGCTGCGATACTCGTCCAACGACAACCTACGTTGTCGGTTGCTTACCCTGCGTTGTGGAACAGGAGGCGTTTCATGTTGTCCTGTTCTTTCGGGTTGCCCATCAGCCTCAAGCGAATTTTCGATTTCAAGGCTGTCACCCTCGGGAAGAATCTGCGACATTGCCGTACCCGTCATAGTCTCCCATCTTTCCTTTCCAAAATTTTTCGTTGTTCCCATAAATTGTGGATTTTAATTGGTTAATACAGTGGTCTCAGTATGCACATTGACCTGTTATCGTCTGCAAAGGAAGTGTGTATAGTTCACTGAATCAAGCAAATGGAGACAGCGTGGCAATTATGGTTGATTATGCGTTTTGCTCATTGAAGTGGCAGTGCTGACTGCAATATTTTGCTTATGTCATTTCGTTGAGAACGGTTCATATTCTGGAATAAGCATTCGTAGTCAGTTCATATTGTCCACTGATTATGCAACATGATGACAAGTGATGTAACAGACCGTCAGCCGTCTGTAAATCCTTTGCGATGTGACGATTACTATATTACTTTGCACCGGAAACAGTAAAACAAGGCGGTGTCCTAAGCCAATTATGCCACAGGCATCCATTTGTTTGAAACGCATGAGGTAAGAAGCGAAGCCACCTTACTTTTGCAGAACCGACGAAAAATAGTATGAACAATATAAACAGTGACAATTATGGAAATAATCAGTTTTGAAAAACAAGCCTTTGAGGAGGTTGCTGCCAAGTTGGATTACTTCGTGCAGCGGATAGACAGCTTTTGCAGACTGCATGGAGAAAAGGAAAAGAACGGCTGGATGGATAATCATGCCGTCTGCCGGAAATTGCGCATCAGTCCGAGAACCCTGCAGACCCTCCGCGACAATGGAACGCTTGCCTTTACCAAAATCGGCAACCGGACTTACTATCGCCCCGATGATGTGGAGCGTGTCATTTCTGCCGTGGAAGACAGACGCAAAGGGGCGCAATGGAAAGGCAGCGGCATTTGACAAATAAATGTTTAACCAATAATAGAACCGTATGAGTAATGAAATCAGAGAAAAGGATCACGAGTGGGTAAAGAACGTACACTCGAATTTCGACAGGCTTTTGGCCTCGCTCGAAAAGTTGCTAAGCAAGCAACAGCCATCGGTATTCAACGATGAACTGCTGACAGACAAGGAAGTGGCGCACTTGTTGAAAGTAAGCCGCCGAACCCTCCAAGACTACCGCAACAACGGCATCCTGCCATACACGCAGGTTGGCGGAAAGATTCTCTACCGCACATCCGACATAGAGCGTACCTTGATGAAGGAGTATAAAGAAGCGTATCGGCTGAAATAGACGGGCTTCCCCAATATTAGAAGTTGCTTTTAGCTGAATAACCTATATCTGTAGTATAGATTTACGCATTAAAAGCAACTTTATCAGATATAGCCTCATTGATACATATCTTATGATTATAGCCTAAATCATCTATAATTGCATTTTATAGCCTTTATAGGCTATTATTCTTTGCGGTAACAGATAAAATGATTACTTTTGCATTTGAATAAAAAAGAAAGAACTATGTATGCAACTATTTCCGCTGACATAGTGGCTTCCACTTCATTATCAGCACCTGAGACAATAGAATTGAAGCAGAGAATCGAAAAGTTGTTTGTCTTGCTTCAAGACCGATACCCTGATTTTTGGGGTCGTCAGATTAAAGGTGACTATATCGAGTGTGTTATGCAAAATGTCAGCAACGCCTTTCGTGTAGCCCTTATAATCAAATCGTATGTAAAATCTTTCGCAGTAGCAGACAAGAACCGCACAAAAGAATTTCAGGCATACGGTCTCCGCATGGCCGTGGGTCTTGGAGAAATGCGTATTGTAAACATTGAGGAAGGCATATTGGATGGAGAAGCCATTTACCTGTCGGGGCGTGCCATTGAAGAAATGGGAACTGTAAACAAAGGTACGATGATTATCAAAAGCACCCTACAACACTTGGCCTCACCACTACACGCCATCGCATTGTTGACCGATGCCCTAATGAACAACATGACACAGCGACAAAGTGAAATAATTTATTATAAGCTGTTTGGATTGAAGGAAAAGGATATTGCGGAAAAGGTCGGTATCAAACAATCCAGTGTAAACAAAGCCGCCACTACAGCGAAATGGTATTGCATTGAGGAAGCCCTGAAGTATTTTGAACAGATAAATTTTGAAGAATATGAATAGCTGGTTGTTTTTAAGTCTGTTATTGGCCCACGTCATTGCCGATTTCTATTTGCAAAGTGATGAATATTGCAGGCAGAAGGAGGATAAAAAGCTCAAAAGTTGGTTTCTATATGTACATTCACTAATAGTAGGTGCATTGTCGTGGATATTAGTACCGACTTGTAGTTTCGGATTTTTTGCGCTTGGCATTGCGATTTCGCATTTAGTTATTGATATTGCCAAAATATTTAGCCACAAAGGACTATGGAGTTTTCTTCTTGACCAGGCTGCGCATTTGGCAGTGTTGGTTACTGTGGCTTTTTGTTTTAACGCCCCTGAATTACCTATTCAATTAGTGGATTGCAGTGAGACCTTTTCTATACCCTTGTTCTTGTTAGCCATATTGTTGAGTATCAAGCCTGCCAACATTCTGATAAAATTGGTTTTGGAGAAATATCAAATAGGTGAAACACAATCCTGTGAGAACATCAAAAATGCAGGGGCTTTGATTGGAGGTCTGGAGCGTATTCTGACAATCATTTTCGTAATCATAGGACAATATGAGGCTATCGGCTTTATCATTGCGGCAAAATCCATCTTGCGATTCAAAGATACGGACACAGCCAAGACTGAGTATGTCCTTGCCGGAACATTCCTAAGTTTCGGAATTGCACTGCTTTGCGGACTAATGGTCTTAAAATGACATGGATAACTTTCAAGAAAAATATGATATTCTTGTCAAGAAATATAATACGTTGCTGAATGAAAACGAAAAGTTGAAATCCATTCTTCAGCAGCATGGCATTGCGTACCCCACCGAAAAGGTTAATAACACCGAAACGGCTTTTTCATCCATTACATTTCCTCCTGTTAATCTTTCTCTTGATGATAAGATTACGTTGTTTCGCAGTTTTTTCAAAGGCCGTGAAGATATATTTGCACGGCGATGGTTTAGTAAAACTACCGAAAAGGGAGGCTACCAGCCAGTCTGTATCAACGAATGGCGCAGTGGTGTATGTGATAAAAAACGGTACAAATGTGCAGAATGCCCGAACAGACATTTCGCACCTCTGACCGACCAAGATGTTTATCGTCATTTAGAAGGAAAAGATGAAAACGGATGTGACGTAATAGGTCTATATGTCATTGCTCTGGATGATAAAAGTTACTTCTTGTGTGCTGATTTTGATGACAAAAACTGTACTCACGGATACAAGAATGACGTATTGGCTTTCATTTCTGTCTGCAAGGATTGGGGAGTCTCATACAGTATAGAACGCTCGCGTTCCGGTAATGGTGCGCATATATGGATTTTCTTTGAAGAACCAATTTACGCCAGTAAAATAAGGAAATTCGGAAACTCCATTCTGACAGAAGCAATGAAACGAAATGGACGAATCACGTTTGACTCCTACGACCGTTTCTTCCCGAACCAAGACAGGCTGCCTGAAGGTGGATTTGGTAATCTTATAGCCTTACCCCTACAAGGAAAAGCAAGAAAAGCTGGTAACAGTGTTTTTGTCGATGAAGAGTTTCTCCAGTTCAAGGATCAGTGGGCTTATTTGCACAGTGTCAAGAATGTAAGTGAAAATGTAATAGATGCCTTGTTGGCCAAATACCATCAGGAAGATTTTGGTGCATTGGCCACGTCATCAGAAACAAAACCTTGGGAAACTCCAACACCACAAAATATAACTGAAAAAGATTTTCTCGCAAAAGTAACCATCAATAAATCGGATAAGATATATATTCCACTGAATTCCATTTCCAATACAGTGGTAAATCATCTCAAACGAATTGCAGCATTCAAGAATCCGGAGTTTTACAGTAAACAGGCAATGCGCATTTCCACCCGTAATATCCCCCGAATCATTTGCCGTGCCGATTTTACCGATGAATACATCGCTATGCCTCGTGGTTGTGAAGATGCTATCACGACCATGTTATCATCTCGCAGAGTTGATTATGAAATAATCGACAACACAAATCACGGAAGTCCTATTTCCGTAACATTCAGAGGCAAGGAACGTAACGAGCAATTAGATGCCATCAATGCGCTGATGCCTTATTCCAATGGTGTGCTGTCAGCAACCACGGCGTTCGGAAAAACCGTAACTGCCGCAGCACTGATTTCTCGCCGGAAAGTGAACACGCTTATCTTAGTCCATTCCAAAGCATTGCTTTTGCAATGGCACGAACGTCTTTCTGAATTTCTTGATATTGATTTTTCAGAACCTGACACTCCAAAGAAACGAGGCAGAAGAAAGGCATTTTCCCCAATTGGTTGCTTGGATTCCACTTCAAACTCATTGCATGGAGTGATTGATATAGCCCTTATGCAATCGTGCTTTGAAAATGGCGATGTCAAGTCATTTGTCAAAAGATATGGGATGGTTATCGTGGACGAATGCCACCATGTATCTTCCGTAACATTCGAGAGTGTGCTTAAAGTAGTTACGGCACATTATGCCTACGGACTCACAGCCACACCGATTCGCAAAGATGGTTTGCAACCTATCATATTCATGCAGTGCGGACCGATACGTTTCTCATCAGATGCCAAAGCATAAATAGAAAAACAATCATTCCAACGTTACCTGCTGCCGAGGTTTACTTCATACCGTCCAATTTCTGATGAAAAACAATCATTTACGTCATTATCTCAATCGTTAGCAGAATCCGATGTGCGGAATACACTTATCGTAGATGATATACTTCATGCCGTTGCTGCTGGTCGCACACCGATTGTACTGACAAGCAGGACATCTCATGTCAAAACACTTGCCAAAAAATTGGAGCCACATATTGCAAATGTTGTTCAATTAACGGGTGAAGGAACTGCTAAAAATAAGCGAGAAACTTTACAAAAGCTTCAGGATATTCCACATGATGCTTCTCTTGCAATAGTGGCTACAGGAAAATATGTCGGAGAAGGATTTGATTATCCAAGGCTTGACACTCTTTTTCTCGCCCTTCCTATTTCATGGAAAGGTTTAGTGGCACAGTATGCAGGCCGTTTGCATCGGGAGAACGAAGGTAAAACAGATGTACGCATTTATGATTACATTGATATTCACGAATCTGTTTGCGAAAGCATGTATCGAAAGCGTCTGAAAGGATACGCAGCCATTGGTTATAGGATACTTTCAACAGATAGTCCGACATTGTTTGATAATATCGGGAATCTGCAACAATCTCCTCATGAGGGGCAAATTTTCAATGGATACACATTCCGCGCACCTTTCACAAAGGAATTGAAACGCTCAAAGCATTCTGTTGTCATATCCTCGCCTAAACTCTATCATATAGAACGAAATGATTTCGTCAAGATTCTAAAAGATATTCAGGCAAATGGTATTGAAGTTGCGATTATCACATCGACAGTAAGCGAGCAAACCGACTACCTCAAAGGTCAAGGATTCTCTGTAAGGATTTCGCCCAAATTGTCGCTATGCTCATGTGTTATTGACAAATCGACCATTTGGTATGGAAGTGTCAATATTCTCGGCTATCAATCAGAGGAAGACAGCATTATAACCGTTACAGATAGTAAACTGGCAAATGAACTATTGGAAGTCGTTCTAAATAGTACGCAATAGCCACAGAGAGGAAAACGCAATAGAATCGCAAAACAAATAATTGATTTTTCTGGAGGGAGCGCAGTTTGCCGTCTGCCCATTTCATTGTGTCGCTAAAAAATATCCGTCCCAAGAAAAACAAGAACAGCATATAGACATGTGGTTGGTTTTAACCCATCTATATGCTGTTTTCGTTTAGCTTTTTATCCGACTTTTCCGTCGGTCGCTTGTTTCCGCTGCCGTCAGCGTCCATTGTACAGACGTGAAAGGGAAAAGGTTTTCGGGCTGAATACTCTCCGAAGGAGGAAGATTCTGTCCGAAACGGCACTGCCGCCCGACCTTTTCGCTTTCAGTAAAGTCTGTACTAACTTAATGGACAGGCAAGGAGACAGGCGACTGACGGTGAATATCTAATCTGAATTTGCACTGTTCAGTTTGCGTTTTGCAATCAGTTTATCCATATCCTTCGAAATCTTATCATCGGTTATACATGCATATCCCTGTGTTGTCCGGATATTTGTATGCCCCATCATTTTGGCGATGCTCTCCATCGGAACACCGGCAGAAGCCATCAGGGTTCCGAACGTGTGGCGACTTTGATGGTATGAGAGATTATGCTTGAACTGGTGTACAAATCCCAATTCATGGATTTCAAACCATATCATACTACGTATCGGCAAAGGAAATATTGGCCGGCTGTCATCCGTTGTGTTATAGAGGGATATTATTTGTTCAGCTATAGGATGTAAAGGTATGAATGCCTCAATATCAGTCTTCTTACGGTAGGTTCTGATATACTTGCGACCTTCCGCTGTCGTTCCTATATGATGTGGATAAAGCCTTTGTACATCCACGTATGCCAATCCACAAAAACAGGAGAAAACAAAGGTTCGTCTTGCAAGTTCTTGTAGCGGATCAGACTTCGGGTGACTCATTATATCTTGAAGCTGATTTTTGGTAATATACATCAACTTGGTTTGTGGCTTCTTTTCGTACTTTATATCATCCAATGGATTGAATCGAAGAATCCCTTTATCCACAGCAAGATAAACCAGTCTTTTCAACCAACATAGACAGTGGTTACGATAAGAAGGCTTATGCGGATAGTTCATTTTCAGATACAGAATATAATTGTTTCCGAACTCTTCTGTAATGTCAGTAAAGAGCATATCTTTCTTGCCCAACGAGTTTATATATTCACGTAAATAGTACTGATACATTTTGGACTGCCGGTAAGTGGATGTAGAATCAATCTGCACTGATCGGATTTTCAAATTCTCTCTTTCCACCTCACCTGCTTGCAATATGTATTGCGGAACATTGAACTCTCCCGTCATGGAGATCTTTATCTGTTCAGCACTGATTATCCCATTAACTTTTAACAAGTTGTCGTATGTGTCGTCTATACGTTTCCTGTATTCATTAAGCATTCCGTTTATCCGGCTGTTTTTTACCTCGCCTTTTGCACTGTTCCATTCTTCGGGCTGGCAATACAATCCTGTCGCCAAAGTGACAGCCTTTCCGTCTATGGTGATACGGCACATGATAGAGGTCGTTCCGTCAGACTTTATCTTGCTGCGGTTGATATAATACAGTTGTTTATAGGTACTTCTCATGATTCTGTCTTTTTCCGTTATTATAAAACCAATGTCATATCACTTGTCGCCTGAATGAAAATATCCATATCTTCAAACAGTTTCTTGGGTGTTACTCTCGCATATAGCTGGGTGGTGGCCAAATTGGTATGTCCCAACATCTTGCTGATGGTTTCTATTGGTACTCCCGCTTCCAAAGTAATAAGGCTTCCGAATGTGTGCCGCCCCATGTGATAGACCAAATCGCTTTTGATTCCTGCCAAATCCCGAAGCCCTTTCATGTGTCTTCTCATGTTGGGATGATGAATCATCGGAAACAACTCTTTCCTTTCATCGGAATGGTATTTTTCAATCAAACCGATAGCTTCCGGTAATAATTTTACACGGGCAAGATATTCGTTCTTCTTTCTCAGATATTTCAGCCATAATGCCCCATCGTCATCCATATAGATGTTGTCCCTTGTTATTGATACCGCATCCGCATATGGAACTCCCGTATAGCAAGCGAACAGGAACAAATCCCTTGCTATATTGTGTGTTACCCTTTCTTCCGGTATCTGCACATCACGTATTTTCTCAAAATCTTCCCTGCTCAGTGCACGTGGAGGTTTCCTGTTTTCTTTCGGCAGCTTGAAGTTGGCGAAATAGCGTTTCTCGGCATGACCCTCCTTAAAAGCGATACGACAGATTTTCTTGAGGATTGCCAGATAATGCCTTGCCGTATCAACTGCAAGACCTTTATCTTTCAGGACATATTCTTGAAATTCCCAGGCTACTTGTTCATTCAACTGTCCGAACGCCACATCTTCAGTCTTAAAACGCTTTTTAATGTATTCGCCCAAATACCTGCGAGTATAGACATAGGTGGACATGGAGGTTTTAGCCACATCAATACCGATTCTTGACCGCATATCTTTTATATGCATATCCAGTCTTTTCAGTAAAGTCATCTGGGTTTCAACGCTTCCTTGAAACAATTCCTTAACCGCCATTGCATCAAATTCGATTTTGCGTTCCAAAAGAGAGTCAAATGCGGCATTTACACCTAGTAACAGCCTGTCAATCTTGGCATTTAGCTCTACGGCTTCCTTACTCTTTCCGTTCAAACGGCTTTCACGAGGATTCCACAGTTCGGGAGTGCAGGAGATTTTACAGCTGAACTGCGCCATCGTGTTGTTTACTGTGATTCGACCCATTATCGGGGCTTTGCCCGACTTGTCCAATCCGCTCTTTTTAAGGTAGAGCAACACCTTGAATTTTTCTACTTTCATACGCTTATATTTTATGTGCAAATTTACTCGCTTTATAAGCGTTCTTTGATATGCAAAACGATGACAATCAGTGCAATATTTCGCTGTTACAAATTATTTGTTCTGCTCATCGTTACCTGTTTCCTTTCGGTAACAAAGCGGCTAACGGTTTGGTAACTGAATACCTGCAATAATCTGCACTTTCTTGCTTCTCATCCATTTGGCAAAATATAGAAAATCCGCTAATTACTAACCGAATACGTTTTATCGTTACACTGTTTCATTTGCTTGCTTTTACTTGTTTATTCCACTGCTTCCGGCACACGTTCGCCACGACTACCACGCTGTCAAAGGGCGTACCCATTGAAACGGTGTCCAAGA
>UMER01026550.1_pt1 | contig 91274 bp, 81 predicted proteins | sample 1964801 | NCBI WGS metagenome assembly UMER01 (sample SAMEA4836025, study PRJEB28245) | human gut metagenome | biome: gut microbiome; material: fecal sample | place: Denmark | collected 2008 | reverse complement strand
CACGCTCTTCATTGCCCGAACCCAGAGCCTCGATCCCACCACTCAGGAATAGCTGCTGCCCCCAACGGGTATGATATTCGATAAAAAACGTTACACGCATTATCCGCACTTAGATGTTCCACAAGACGTACATATCAGACAACCCTCTTGATAAACGAGCGTTTCCTGCCCGCATTTAGGGCATTTCTGACCGTTGGCAGTAGCGCCATTGGGCATATATTTCTTCAATGCGCGTTCCACACCGTTCTTCCACGTATTGATATTTTCACTGTTCAGTTGTAACGAACCGACCAGTTTCAGCACTTGTTCTATTGGCATTCCGTAACGCAATACTCCGGAAATCAACTTGGCATAATTCCAATACTCGGGATTGAATTTTTCAGAAAGGCCTTCGATCGTGGTTTTATATCCGCGTTTATTCCGGAACTGGAAATCGTAATGCTTATTGCCGTTCTCGTCGTATGCCTTGATAATTTTTCCTTTGGTTATGTTTTTAGGAATCAGTATGCCATCTTCGTCATCGGCCAAACCGGTAAATATCTCATATGGCTTGCCGTCTTTCAATCCGATAAAGGCAATCCATTTTTCTCTGTTATTCTGGAAACGTACCACATCGGCTTCGAGCTCGGTAGGTCGTACCAAGTCGGCCGGAGAAACAGCCACAGATGCAGATGCTTTTTCTTTCTCTTTTTTAGCCTCTTTCTGAACAGCGATCAATACTCCCGAACGGGAACCGTCGCGATACACCGTACAACCTTTACAACCGCAACGCCAAGCCTCGACATATAAATTACCGACCAACTCCTCGGTAACATCGGAAGGCAGATTTATCGTTACGCTGATAGAATGGTCGACCCATTTCTGCACACGCCCCTGCATACGCACCTTTTGTATCCAATCGATGTCGTTCGATGTCGCTTTGTAATAAGGCGACCGAGAAATAATTTCATCGATTTCTTCTTGCGTATAATTATTTCGCACTTCATACCCGTTCATCTGCATCCATGTAACGAACTTATGATGATAAACCAAATATTCTTCGAATGCATCGCCCGACTCGTCGATATAGTCTACATGCACGTCTGCATCATTCGGATTTACTTTACGGCGACGACGATAAACGGGCATAAACACGGGCTCGATACCCGAAGTCGTCTGTGTCATCAAGCTGGTCGTTCCCGTAGGAGCAATCGTAAGGCAGGCTATATTTCTACGCCCCCATTTCACCATATCGTCATACAACTGGGGATCGGCCTCACGCAAACGGTTGACAAACGGATTTTTTTCTTCCCGACGCGCATCATAAACCTCAAATGCCCCACGTTCTTTGGCCATCTCCACCGACGAACGGTATGCCGCTAACGCTAATGCTTTGTGCACATTCTCGGAGAATGATGTAGCTTCTTCTGTCCCGTAACGCAATCCCATAGCTGCGATCATATCCCCCTCGGCAGTAGTACCCACTCCGGTACGACGCCCTTTCAAGGTCTTGGCCCGTATCTTCTCCCAAAGTTGTATCTCGGTACGCTTTATCTCCTCCGATTCGGGATCGGAATGTATCTTCTCCAAGATCTTATCGATTTTTTCCATTTCGAGATCGATGATATCGTCCATGATACGCTGCGCCAATTTAACATGTTCACGGAAAAGTTCAAAATCGAAATAAGCGTTCGGAGTAAACGGATTTACAACATAAGAGTAGAGATTGATCGCCAACAAACGGCAGCTGTCATAAGGGCAGAGAGGTATTTCGCCACAAGGATTGGTGGAAACGGTACGGAATCCCAAATCGGCATAACAATCGGGTATCGACTCCCGTATAATCGTATCCCAAAACAAAACTCCGGGTTCGGCCGACTTCCACGCATTGTGTACGATTTTTTTCCAAATGGCCTGAGCATCGACCTCTTTCGTTACCATCGGGCAATCACTGTATATAGGATACTGCTGAGTATAAGGACGTCCATCGATAGCTGCTTGCATAAAATCGTCGGTCATTTTCACCGAGACATTTGCTCCGGTAACTTTTCCTTCGGTCATTTTGGCATCGATAAACGACTCCGAATCGGGGTGTTTTATCGAGACACTGAGCATCAATGCCCCGCGTCGTCCATCTTGGGCAACCTCACGGGTGGAATTGGAATAGCGTTCCATAAACGGCACCAAACCGGTCGATGTCAACGCCGAATTTTTTACCGGCGACCCTTTGGGTCGGATATGGGACAAATCGTGCCCGACCCCTCCCCGGCGTTTCATAAGTTGCACCTGCTCTTCGTCGATTTTCATCACGCCACCATACGAGTCGGCATTTCCTTCCATACCTATCACAAAGCAGTTCGATAACGACCCGATCTGATAATTATTTCCGATACCGCTCATGGGACTTCCCTGAGGAACGACATATTTGAATCCCCGGAACAAATCCATAAGTTGCTCCATCGAAAGAGGATTGGGATAATTACTCTCGATGCGAGCTATCTCCGAGGCCAACCGCATGTGCATATCTTCGGGATTTTTCTCGAAAATATTCCCAAACGAATCTTTCAATGCATACTTATTGACCCACACACGAGCGGCCAATTCATCTCCTTTGAAGTATTCCAATGACGACTGAAACGCTTCATCGTAAGTATAACTTTTTGAGTCCACGAATGTATAATTTAAAGGATTTCTAATTGTGTTTTTTCGATAGTATTCGATTCTGACTTTTTGGATAGGATTTTGTGTTTGCAAGTTTATGAAAAACTTTCGAGCGCACAAATATTTCACACATTTATTTATCAACAATTTTACCAGATTTTCAATTTTAACATATCGAAACACTGAATATCAACACATTACACACAAACGCAAAAACAAAAGTTTTCTTTTTTAAGAAACAAGATTCTTTTATAGGTTTTCCATAAATATTTTATCGAGAAAAGTGATCACTATTCCATTTCTACATAAAAAAGCCCCTTGCTCAAGAAATAATTTACGAATAAACCGTATATTTGTAAAAACATATTATTGATATTTTATGGACTTAGACTTTCTCAAAAATCGTCGCACTATCCGCCGGTATAAGAAAGAGGATATATCCGACGAGTTATTAAACGAACTTCTGGAAGCAGCGTTCAGGGTATCCAACACCGGCAACATGCAAGTTTACAGTGTCGTCGTTACCCGAGATGACGAAAATAAAAAAAAGTTGGCCCCTGCACATTTCAACCAACCGAGCGTAACAAATGCTCCCGTCATACTGACTTTTTGCGCCGATTTCAACCGGTTTATCAAGTGGTGCGAATTCCGCAATGCAAAACCGGGTTATGATAACTTTCAATCGTTCTTCACCGCATCGATAGACGCATTACTCGTCGCCCAACAATTCTGCACGGCCGCCGAAGCAAAAGGTTTGGGAATCTGCTATTTAGGGACAACCACCTATAATGCCGACCAAATTATAAAAGCACTGGAACTTCCCCGCTTCGTCGTTCCAGTAACTACTGTAACGGTCGGATACCCCGACGGTATCCCCGAGCAGGTAGAACGCCTACCCATAGAAGCAATGATACATCATGAACATTATCGAGACTACACCCGGGAAGATATAGACCGATTGTATAAAGAAAAAGAGGAACTCCCCGCCAATAAGGGTTTTGTAGCCGAAAATAAAAAAGAGACTTTGGCCCAAGTATTCACAGATGTACGATACACACGTACAAACAACGAACACTTCTCTGACGTTTTCTTGAAAGTCATCAAAGAGCAGGGATTTAAATTTTAGTATATAGAGAAAGGGGCACTGAATATTCAGTGCCCCTTTCTCTATATACTAAAATCACCTATGATTTCAAAGACTGTTCTATTTCATCGACCTGAGCCCGTAAAGACTTATCTATTTCCACCTGTTGAGATATCATCTTACAAGCATAATGCACTGTGGCATGATCTTTCCCACCTAAACGACTACCTATATGGGAAAGAGGATATTCGGTATATTTTTTAGCCAAATACATCGATATTTGCCGCGCCAAAGCAATTTCACGTTTACGAGTTTTGGACTGCAACAACTTTACGTCCATATTGTAATAATCGCAAACTTTTTGCTGAATAAGTTCTATGGTAATCTGTTTCTTCTTCAACTGAATACTGGAAGCCAATACACACTCGGCCATCTCCACCGATATTTCTTTTTTCAAGATAATCGAGCGAGCCATCAACGAAACAATGATACCCTCCAACTCCCGAATGCTATTCGATACATTCCGAGCTATGAAATCCACGACATCGGGGGCAATCACGATTCCGTCTTTTTTCAACTTGTTCAGCAAAATATTTTTCCGTAAATCATAATCGGGCCGCTCGACCTCGGCCGAAAGTCCCCACTTGAAACGAGTCAAAAGACGTTCTTCCATACCTTCGAGCGAAACGGGAGGACGATCGGATGTCAATACCAATTGCTTTCCCGTCTGATGAAGGTGATTGAAGATATGGAAAAATGTATTCTGCGTAGCCGTTTTCCCAACCAAATCCTGTATATCGTCAATGAGCAATACATCAATGCTTTGGTAAAAATTGATAAAATCATTGACGGAGTTACTACGCACGGCATTGGTATATTGCACTTGAAAAAGATGCGAAGACAGATATAATACTCGGGCCTTCGGATTTACAGCCTTAGCTTTCGCTCCGATAGCCTGCACAAGATGAGTTTTACCTACACCCGATTCTCCATAAAGAAACAAAGGGTTAAATGCCGTTTTACCGGGATTTTGAGCTACCGTCTCTCCCGCAGAACGAGCCAAAACATTACTCGACCCCGAGAAATAATTATCGAAACTATAATACGGATTCAATTGCGAATCGAGTTCTTTATAAACAGGTTGTTTAAAAGGATCCGCTATCTCAGTAGGCTCTGTAACCCCTTTCGACGATTTCGGCGAACCGGTACCACCACCCGGCAAGTCAATGGTCTCTTTGGGTTCTTTTACAACCGATATGCTATACATCAATTGTATTCCCGAACCGAAAACACGCAATAACGTACGTTGAAGAATATCGGCAAAATGTTCTTCAAGATACTCATAAAAAAATTGGGTCGGAACTTGTACTGTCAACTCATTATCAGAATACCTCACGGCACGCATCGGTTCGAACCATGTCTTGTAATGTTCTTCCGAAACATTATCTCTGATGATAGAGAGACAGCGGTCCCACAAAGAGACGTAATCTATACTCATTTTTATAACAAAATTCTATCGTAGAAGTCAAATACAAAGATCCAAATCTTTTTCCGAAAAATAAAATCGCTTTTTTATTGTGCATTCCAAAAACGTTACAACAGCTTGGAAGTTAACCTATTATATTTTACTGTTTTTCACACAAAAAGACCCAATAGAAATATTGTCATCGACCTGATTTACAACAATATAAGAATCCACCAACTTCCAAGCACCGTATCTGAATCAATGTTTGACAGATAAAAAACGCCTTGATACAAGGCGTTTTTTACAAGTGATGAAAAATCATCACGCATCTTCATTATTTAGAATCATTCCAAACAATGGAAAATATCATTTCTTTCCGCCGAAAAGCGAAAAATGGACATAGCGTTTGGGATTGAGTCTCAAATCGATCAACAACGAATCGGCGCTCATTACTGTCGCATTCAACGACTCGTATAACCGACGGCCGGAAAGCAACGCCCCAACCGTATTATCGGGTTGTTGCAATTTCGCCATAAGAGTATCGACCGACACGACAACTTCGTCGATATGCTCGATTGTCTGTCGGATATTCGCTTGGGAAAGTTCGGCGGTAAACACATCGATATGACTCGTTATACGCTTCACGTCCGAAACGATAGCCGGAACAGAATCGGCAAGCAACAACGACAAATGATGCGATGCGGTACGTAGGTCGTCCGATATTTGGGCAACATTCACAAGTGTTGTATTCAACTCCTGAGACCTAACGATCGTATTCAAGCCATCGAGAACACTATCTATCTTGGGAATCATCGCTGCCAAAGACGGCAACAGTTCTTCTTCTACACTCCCCATAAGTCCGGCATCGGATTCTCCCACCAAATAATCTCCGGGAGAATAAAAGGTCGAAACATACTTATTCAACTGCAACGTCAGAGTTACCGTACCCAATAAATCGGCTTGAAGCACGGCTTTGCTACCTTCGGGAACTTTCAATTTCTTATCGAGCATCACCTCCACCACGGCACCATTGTAAGCATCATAATCATACTCTATGCTACGCACAAGCCCCACTTTAAATCCATCGACCGTAACAGGTGTAGATACAGTAAGCCCTGCCACATTGTCATATCGGATATAATAATAATTGGATGGATGCATCAGGTTGATACCTTTCAGAAATTCGATGCCGAAATAAAGTATGACGGCACTTACGATAACCGAAATGGCAATCTTTACCTCTTTCGAGAAATATTTTTTCATATCTAAATTATTGAAGTATCTTGATTATTTAAGTTTTTTCCCGTTTTTAAAAGAAACGATATATGCATCTTTAAAATAACGCTTGGCTTCGGCAAGTTTCCTCGACAATGCCTCTCTCCGGGTCGATTCTCCATAGGTATATTTATACCACCCGTTTTCCTCATAGTAAGAAATCGGCGATAGTCCTTTGAAACAAGGATCCTTAGACGAAAGTTTCTTTTTCGAGGTCAACAACTGCACTTTATATACCACTTCCGATGAAGATACCGTAGCCTTACGCTCGACATGTTCGGACAGATTTTTTCGATTCCACTCGTCTTTATACGCGATAAATGCCCGATATATCGATTCTGCCAATTTTGTTCGATTGGCATCTTTACCGAGAAACGCTGCGTCGGACGGATTACTGATATATCCAACTTCCACCAATATACTGGGCATCGCCGAAAGACGGAGCACCAACAAATTTTGCTGACGGACACTGCGATCGGGCCGCTTGGCCAAAACCCGAAATTGCTCCTGTACCATCGATGCAAAATGAATACTCTGCTCGAAATACTTATTTTGCTGAAAATCGAACATAATAAACGACTCGACCGAATTGGGATCATATCCTTGATAAGTCGCAGAATAATCTTCCTCCAAGAGAATTACCGAATTTTCCCGCTTAGCGACCTCCATATTTATGCCGGTCTGTTCCAAACCGTATATATAGGTTTCCGTACCTTTTGCAGAAGTACTTTTTGCAGAATTGGTATGTATGGAAATAAAAAGGTCGGCTTTGGCTTTGTTTCCGATTTCGGTGCGTCCTTTTAATGTTACAAAAACATCTTTGCTACGAGTGTATATCACCTTCGTATCGGAACAATTCCGTTGTATCATTTTACCCAACTTCAAAGCTATGTCGAGATTGATATTCTTTTCTTGCAATCGGTTTGCAACGGCACCGGGATCATTGCCACCGTGTCCGGCATCGATAACGACGACAAATTTATCTTTTGCCTCGATCTCTACCGTAAAAAACAGGGCAGAAATAAACGCTACGATATATATATATATAGTATTTTTCATGCGTTATACCAATGAGCAAAACCTTTTCCGAGCAAAATTCTCACCTTATGCGGCAAAGATAGCAAAAAATAAGAAGACATTACTTTTTAAAACGTAAAATATATTATTCCACTATATATATGCGACACTTTGCCTCAATATGTTTTTTACGTATCTTTGTATGCAAAACATATCTTACCAAACAATACATAATATAGAGCCTATCATGAGCAACAAAATTTTAATACCCGTCTTTATTACTTTCACTTTATTTGTCAGCCAGACAACCCAAAGCAATAAGTATGTCCTACATCATTCACAGATGCAAATAATGCCTCGACACACTCTCTTGAACAACGATAGTACCCCCAAATCCTTAGAAGAAATACAAAGAGAACAGGGTAAAATAAAAAATTCCCGAAAGAATCAGCGCATCACCCATAAAAAACGTCAAAAACAATTGCGTGTAGAAAAAGAAAAGTTGACAAAAGAACAAGTCCGATTAAAAAAGGCTCAAACACAATTAAAAAAGGAGCAAAAAGAAATAACAAAAGAAAGAGAAAAACAAAATAACCTCTAAACAACAACCTATTGTTTCTCCGAAAGCATCTATTCAACCCATCTCGTAATAGAAATAATATTCCAGGGAAACATCAAAACACTTGCTTATACCCGCAGTATACGTTATCTTTGTTGTAAAACATCTTCGTTAAACAGATTCGGTATGGCACGTATTGCGGTTTTTCTCATTCTTATCGGATTATTCGGTGCTTGTTGCTCCGACAAGAAAGATGCGGCAGAATCAATTTCCTTGACGCGATACGACCGGGACCTAACGGCATTTATACAAACGAACGATACAAACGCGGAGAAAAACTTTCTCGACCGGTATTCAATATTCCACCCGTTATATGTTTCAGAAATTTTGCATCTTTCTCCAAACGACTCTTCGGAAAAAGATGCGCTTATACAACGGCTTTCCCAAGCCGATATGCAAATATTATATCGGGCAGCAGATAGTTTGTTTCTCGATACAAGCGAAATCGAAAAAGAGCTTTCTGAAGCCTTTTCCCGTTATAAAAAACTAATGCCGGACGATACACTTCCCGCTCAACTATATTGCCATATATCGGGGTTGCAACAACAAATCGTCAACATCGATACCATCCTATCCATATCAATCGATCATTATTTGGGAGGCAGTTTCGTGCCGTATCATTCCATATTCAATCCCTATCAACTGCAACGCAAAGAAAAAGTCTATATCGTCCCCGATGTCCTGAGGGTCATACTCTATACCCGACACCCAATCCCTGAAAAAGCAGACGTGACATTGTTGGGAGAAATGATATACGAGGGCAAAATTATTTGTTGTCTGCAACAGATACTTCCCGACGTAGTGCCGGAATTCTTGTTCGGTTACACAAAAGAACAGCTGCAATGGTGCCAAGAAAACGAACCGATCATGTGGAATACCCTCTTAAAACAAAAAGACCTTTATTCGACCGATCGTTTTCTGATAAGTAAATATCTCTCTCCTGCTCCGTTTACTGCACCGTTTACACAGCAATCTCCGGGACAAGCCGGCCGATATATCGGTTGGCGCATTGTATCGGAATATATGCGACAAACAGGTAATGAGTTGCCTGACTTGTGGAAAGAAAACAATGAAATGAATATTTTGAAAACAGCCAAATACAAAGGATAAACATGGAGACAATCAATCAGGTGTACGGACTTGTGGGATACCGGCTTTCCCATTCGTTTTCTCGAAATTTTTTCAACGAAAAATTTACAAACGAAAAGATAGCCGCCGAATACAGAAACTTCGAAATAGATCGTATAGAAGATATACGACTGGTCGTAGAAGAGACTCCCGAGTTATGCGGATTAAATGTTACGATACCATACAAAGAAAGTATTATCCCCTATCTCGACGAAATGGACGGTACCGCTCAAATGATCGGAGCCGTAAACGTAGTAAAATTTATTCGGGAAAAAGGCAAACTCATTTTGAAAGGATATAATTCGGATATCATAGGATTTACCGATTCGATCAGACCTTATATCAAAGACCATCACCAAAAGGCTCTTATTTTGGGAACAGGCGGTGCGTCAAAAGCCGTATGGTACGGATTACTTTCTTTGGGTATCACCCCCCAGCTGGTATCGCGAACCGCCCAAGAAGGAATTTTTTGTTATGACGACCTTACATCCGAAATTCTCGACGAGTACAAAATCATCGTGAACACTACTCCTCTGGGTATGTATCCACAAACCGAAACTTGTCCGGATATTCCTTACTCATACATAACTCCGCTACATCTGGCTTATGACTTGGTTTACAATCCCGAAACGACTCTTTTTCTGGAAAAATGCGCCCACCGAGGAGCTACCATAAAAAACGGATTGGAAATGCTTCTGCTACAAGCCTACGCCAGTTGGGAAATATGGAATAAATAATACAAAGACATAAGAACATTTCTTCATCGCTGTATGTTATAAGAAAATAACCATACAAACAAAATCTATGTCTCCCAACATAAAAAAAATAGGAACGGGTATAGCCGTATTTTTGGCTATTATCCTTCTCTTATACTGGCTTTTTGCCGAAACTTTATTGTACTCGGACAACCTAATTGAAAGCGTCTTCTTCCGAAACACTATTTTTAAGGGGATAATTTACGCTTAAAAAACAATCATATCTTAAAAAAACGTCAGAACCGACTATCCGAACAAAAAATAAGCCATAAATATTTTGATTTGTAATCTTCAATCCCTATATTTAGAACGAAATTTAATCCCAACATTATGAAAACGTTGGATATTGCAGTAAATGCAAGTCGTATATGGCATATTCTGGAAGGAACATATTCCATTACGACCAACCAAGTAAAAAAGCTGCTTTCATTGTCGGACAAAGACTTCTTTGCAGCTATCGGCTGGCTTGCCTGCGAGCATCACATTTATTGTGATGAACAAGATGGCGAATGGTATGTCAGCAATAAACAGCCATTAGGCTTTTTCAGCTTCTAAAATAAAAAAGAAGCACGGGGGGAAATTTCAAACAAGAAAGGGATTGCCTTTGTAATCCCTTTCTCTTTTCCTGCTATTTAATGTCGGACATCAGTTTTTCAAAAAATTCGTCCAACTCCTGCCCCATTTTTTTCAAAAAATCATCTTCGAGAAATACCATTTCGTTATCGAATGTCTTCAACTCACACAGTGTTTCTTTGTCTTCCGTTACCCAAATAACAGAGACTGGCGCTACCGTATCGAGCGAACCGAATGCTGCGCTTACTTCGGGAGAATCCAATGCCTGACGCAGCAACGAAATCAACTCCGACGATAATTCTTCGGAATTTTCTTTAAGGTATTCACACCCGTCGAGGGTTATCTGCAACAATAAAACATCATTATCGTCAAAAAACGACAGCGACAGATCTTCGGGCTTAAACCCCACGTACATATCTGTCAAAGAAAATACATCATCGTTTTTTACCTTTTCTATCGTTTCGCAGAATGCCTCTGTAATTAGTTTCAAAATCGATTCTCGTGCTGCATTCATACCATTTCTATTTTCCTCCAAAGATAATCATTTATTCCGATAACAAAGAATATACGTCGAAATTTTCCTCTTCATTTTTTTCGTGGAAGGAGGGATATTATTTCTCGTTATTCTGTTTTAGGAGATCTCGTATTTCCTGCAATAATTTCACATCTTCGGGAACAGCCGGGGCTGGTTTGGCTGCCTCTTCTTCGGCTTTTTTACGAGAGAAGCGACTGATGAGTTTCACAAAAAGGAATATGGAAAACGCAATAATCAGGAAATCGAACGTTACTTGTATAAAATTGCCGTAATTTACGGTAACCTCCTGTGCAGGAATCCCTTCACCGATAGAAGGAGAATGAAATATCCACTTCAAATCCTTGAAATTCACACCTCCGATCAGCACTCCGATCAACGGCATGATAATATCGGCGACCAGCGATGATACAATTTTACCGAATGCCCCACCGATAATCACACCGACAGCCATATCAACGACATTTCCACGCATAGCGAATGCCTTGAACTCTTGAATAATTTTTTTCATAATAATTTGATGTTAGCTATGCAAATATAGAAATATTTATAATTATATTAAATATGTTCACATATTAAAGAAGAAAACAAAATTGATTCTTGACCGTACAGATATATTACTTACTATAATTTACAATTTCTTTTTCAGAAACAGCATTTGCTTTTCTTTTTGATAAAAAAAATTGCAAAATACTTTTTTCTTCTCGTAATCTTTTCTATCTTTGTCGCTGTAAAAAAACAGTAAACGATGAGACATTGTTTTAGCTATACTTATTTTTTCTATTTTTACTTTACCCAAAAGTAAGAACGGGATTCTGTATGGCTAATGATTCACAAAATAGAGAAATCCCGTTCATAAGACGGGATTTTTTAATATATATGATTATGAAACACTTATTTTCTCGATTTTACGGTTTTTATTTTTTCTACTTTATGCAAGGTGTTAAGGTGGGAGGCAATCGCACATGCCTCAGAAACTCGATGATATGTTATCCCACCTTCTGACACAGAAGAGTGGGAATTTTTTTATAACACAAAACACAAATATGAAACGTATTGCTATACAAGGTGCCAAAGGCTCTTTTCACGACATAACCGCACACCGGTATTTCTCGGGTGAAGATATAGAAGTAATTTATTGCGCCCGCTTTGAAGATATTTTTTCGATGATAAAAAAAGACGATTCGATCATCGGACTCATGGCCATCGAAAATACCATAGCCGGGAGCTTACTGCAAAATCACGAACTATTGCGCGAAAGCGACACGCAAATCATAGGAGAAGCCCGTCTGCACATTTCACATTCCATCATGTGTCTACCCGAAGACGATTGGGAAGACATAACCGAGGTAAGCTCCCACCCCATAGCACTCATGCAATGTAGGGAATTCTTGAATGCCCACCCCAATATCAAAGCTGTAGAAGCCGAAGATACCGCCAAGAGTGCGGAAGATATTTTCGAGAATAAACTGCACGGGCATGCCGCTATTTGCGGTAAAGACGTAGCTGCCATGTACGGATTGAAAATCCTGCAAGAAGGTATAGAAACCAACAAACACAATTCTACTCGTTTTCTGATTTTGGCCAATCGCTGGCATGCCGACGAATTGCGTAAAAACGACGTCTGTAACAAATCGAGCTTCGTATTTACCCTCCCGCATACCGAAGGCAGCTTGTCTCAGGTCCTCTCGATACTCTCTTACTATAAAATGAACCTGACAAAAATACAGTCTCTTCCCATTATCGGACGCGAATGGGAATACCAATTCTATATCGACGTCGTATACGAAGACCGTTTGCGATACCGTCAGGCAGTTGATGCAATCACCCCCCTTATCAAAGAACTTAAAATACTTGGAGAATATGCCGAATCAAAAAACGACTTATAACATAACACCCGCCAACCGGGTAAACCAAATCAGCGAATATTATTTCTCGAAAAAGCTGAAAGAGGTTGCCGACATGAACGCCCGTGGCCTCAATGTCATCAGTCTGGGAATAGGAAGTCCCGACCGTCCGCCTCATCCCGAAACAATCGAAACGCTCTGTCGTGAAAGTCGTAAAGACAATACGCACGGCTACCAACCGTATGTGGGTATTCCCGAATTACGGCAGGCATTTGCCGAGTGGTATAAAAAATGGTACGGAGTGAATCTCAACCCGACCAATGAAATACAACCGCTCATCGGGTCGAAAGAAGGCATTCTACACATTTCTCTGGCGTTTCTCAATCCCGGAGATGGGGTATTGGTTCCGAATCCCGGATACCCGACCTATACATCGGTAAGCCGACTGGCCGAAGCCCGTATCCTTCCTTACGAACTGCGGGAGGAAAACAATTGGCAGCCCGACTTCGAAAGTCTGGAAAAAACCGACCTCTCGGGCGTAAAACTCATGTGGGTAAACTACCCGCACATGCCTACCGGCGCACAGGCAAGTCGTGAACTATTCGAGAAACTGGTCGATTTCGGACGACGCCACAACATCATCATCGTCAACGACAACCCTTATAGCTTCATTCTCAATGATACTCCGCTGAGCCTGTTGTCGATACCGGAAGCAAAAGAAATCTGTATCGAAATGAACTCGATGAGCAAATCGCACAATATGCCCGGTTGGCGCATAGGTATGCTGGCCTCGAATGCTCAATTCGTATCTTGGATACTGCGAGTGAAAAGCAATATCGACTCGGGGACTTTCCGTCCCATGCAAGAAGCCGCCGCCCATGCCTTGTCCCTGCCGGCATCGTGGTACGAGGGCAACAACCTGATTTATCAAGAGCGCCGAGGTATAGCCGAAAAAATCGTCGAAGCTCTCGGCTGTACTTTCGATAAAAACCAAAGAGGCATGTTCCTGTGGGCAAAGATTCCGGATAATGTGAAAGATGGGGCAGAATTGGCCGATAAAGTGTTATATGAGGCACATGTTTTCATCACCCCGGGAATCATATTCGGCAGCCAGGGAGAACGTTATGTACGCATTTCGCTCTGCGCCGACAAAATCGCTTTGGAAGAATCTCTCAAACGTATCAAAAACCACATCAGAATATAATAACAATAAAATATCCCTATTCTATGGCAGACACAATTATGAATCTAGAACCGATTACCCTGCCGGGTATCGAAAACAAACGTCCGCTCGTCATCGCCGGTCCATGCAGCGCCGAGACCGAAGACCAAGTACTCGAAACCGCCAAAGAGCTGGCAGCACAAGGTATCAAAATATTCCGTGCCGGAATATGGAAACCCCGTACCAAACCGGGTGGGTTCGAGGGCGTAGGCAGTATCGGACTGCCCTGGTTGAAACGTGTGAAGGAAGAAACGGGCATGTATGTCTCGACCGAGGTGGCCAACCAATACCATGTATTCGAAGCACTCAAATACGGCGTGGATATTCTTTGGATAGGTGCCCGTACCGCTGCGAATCCTTTCTCGATGCAAGAGATAGCCGATGCATTGAAAGGTGTGGACATTCCTATCCTTATCAAAAACCCCGTCAATCCCGACCTTGAATTGTGGATCGGTGCCGTAGAACGCATCTACAATGCCGGAATACGTAAAATAGGTGTTATTCATCGGGGATTCAGCGCATATGATAAACGCATCTACCGAAATCTTCCCCAATGGCATATTCCCATCGAACTGCGTCGCCGGTTCCCGAATATTCCCATTATATGCGACCCCAGCCACATAGGCGGGAAACGAGATCTTATAGCGCCGCTCAGCCAGCAAGCCATGGACCTCGGATTTGATGGACTCATCATCGAATCGCACTGTAACCCCGATTGTGCATGGAGCGACGCATCGCAACAAGTTACCCCCGACGTTTTAGCTTATATTCTCGATATGCTTATCATAAGGGAAACATCACAAAGCACCGAAAACCTCAACGAATTGCGTCGGCAAATCGACGAACTCGATAACCAACTGCTCGACCTGCTGGCAAAACGCATGCGCATCTCTCGTGAAATCGGTTTGTATAAAAAAGAGCACGATATGCCTATTTTACAGGCCACCCGTTATGATGAAATTTTGAACAAACGCGTGGAACAAGCTTGTAACATGGATATGGACGGAGAATTTATGAAAACTATTTTGGCTGCGATCCACGAAGAGTCGATACGCCAACAAATGGTCATCATCAACAAATAATATCGAAATGAAAATTCTGATTTTAGGGGCCGGGAAAATGGGCTCGTTTTTCTCAGACGTATTGAGTTTCGAACACGAAGTCGCCATATACGACACCGACCCTCAACGGCTGCGCTTCACATTTAACACGCAACGTATGACGACGATGGAAGAGATCGAAGCCTTCAAACCCGAACTGCTCATCAATGCAGCAACGGTCAAATACACGATCCCTGCTTTCGAATCCGTACTGCCGCACATTCCCGAATCTTGTATCATATCCGACATAGCTTCGGTAAAAACCGGACTTCCCGAATTTTACAAGAAAGCTAAACGGTCTTTCGTTTCGACACACCCGATGTTCGGCCCCACGTTTGCCAACCTCGGCAGTCTATCCGAAGAAAATGCCATCATCATCACCGAGTCGGACCATTTGGGAAAAGTCTTTTTCAAAGACCTATACAGTCGTCTGCACCTCAACATCTTCGAATACACATTCAAGCAACACGATGAGACGATAGCCTATTCGCTTTCTATCCCGTTCGTTTCGACAATGGTATTCGCTGCTACGATGAAACATCAAGATGCTCCGGGCACGACATTCAAAAGACACATGAATATCGCAAGAGGCCTATTCTCGGAAGACGACTACCTGCTTACCGAAATTCTCTTCAATCCCCACACCGGAGAACAACTGGAAAAAATACAAGAACAGTTGTCGACACTCCAAAATATCATCAAGCAAAAAGATAGTACAGGCATGAAAAAATACCTCACGCAATTACGGGAAAATATCAAGTAACCACCAAACCACCACAAGAAAAGGGGATATGTCAAAATACATATCCCCTTTTCTCATATCACAACTGTAAATAAAAATCGCGTGTCAAATCGATATATTCGGGCGTCCATTGCAACGGTGCCGTCTCGATTGCCAAATTGTGTTCCTCCCGGATCTCGGAGGGTTTGTTTACCCACTCGACCATTACCCGCTTGGGGAGCATACCTTCCCGACCACTCACCCACATGGTACGCCGAACAAAAAGCCCGTACTCCCGGGCTATGGCAGAAACCGAATCATGCAATCCTGCCGGAAATATAAGCGATATACGTCCTCCGGGAAGTAATAGCGACACAGCCCCACACAAGAGAGACTCATATGTAAGACGCCCGGTATGTCGAGCCGTGAGACGAGCTGCATCTTCGGGCAAAAGCGATTTTTCAAAATAAGGCGGATTCGATACAATGTGGTCATACCGGACAGTTGCAGAAGTTGCAAAATCGAGAAAATCGGAGGTATGAATCCTTAGCCTGTTTTTCCACGGCGAACGATCGGTATTCTCGGCAGCCTGTTCTGCCGCGACAGCATCGATTTCCACGCCCTCTATCATTGTCCTGTCCGGTGTTCTCTGGGCAATCATCAAAGATATAAGGCCGGTTCCACACCCGACATCAAGAATGCGGCGACATGCATCGACGTCGCACCACGCACCTATCAAAACACCGTCGGTACCGACTTTCATGGCACACCGGTCATGCCATACGGTAAATTGTTTGAACCGGAAATAGGGATTACTCATATTATTCGGGACTTTTTCGTCGGCAAATAAACAAAAATATATAATAATACCCATAGTCGATAAAGAATCATTAACTTTGGCACGTCAATTGCTGTTTAGAAAGGTAAGCCAATTTGTGCGACAAAGTGCTGAATAAACCGAAACCTGACAAAATGACAAATACGATTAACTATGATTTCATCTGATAAAAACATCTTTTTCGATACCGACGAGAATACCAATATCGGCACGATTTTTGCCGAAATCGACGGATCGCCCGATATCGAATGTCCGGGTCTCGACGAAAAAAAATTACCGATTCTCCCCTTACGCAACATGGTGTTGTTTCCCGGCGTAACCCTTCCTATTACCGTTGGCAGGTCCAAGTCGCTGCAACTGGTACGCGAAGCCGCCAAAAAGAAACAACTCATCGGCGTTGTCTGCCAGAAGGATATGTACAAAGACGATCCCGATGAAACCGACGACCTCTATCCTATCGGTTCTATGGGAGAAATTATCAAGATACTGGAAATGCCCGACGGCAATACGACAGTCATTTTACAAGGGAAACAGCGTTTTCACCTTGATGAGGTTACGTCCTATTTTCCGTACATTACCGGAAATATCACGCTCCAACCCGAAATCATGCCCCAAGAAAACGACAAGGAATTCGAAGCATTGCTCGATGCATTGAAAGACATTACGCTCGATGTGTTGAAGTCGATGCCCGAACCACCGAGAGAACTCATTTTTGCTTTGCGTAACATGGGCAATATGCTCTATCTCGTCAATTTCTTGTGCACGAATATTCCTTTTACGCCGCAACAGAAACAAGAGTTTCTCGATATTCCGACGGTAAAAGAGCGCGCTTTCGCCCTCTATGCCGCCCTGCGCAAAGAAGCTCAACTCCTCGAAATAAAAGCCGATATCCAATCGAAAACCCGTGCCGATATCAACCAGCAACAACGCGAGCATTTCCTGCAACAACAGATAAAAACCATACAGGACGAGTTGGGTGGCAATAGCCAAGAGCAAGATATCGAAGAGCTTTCGCAAAAAGCGGCGCAAAAGAAATGGAGCGAAGAAGTCCAAGAAGTATTCGATAAAGAGCTGCGTCGACTGGAACGACTTTACCCCCAATCTCCCGATTTTTCGGTACAGTACAACTACCTCGAAACGTTGACTGACTTGCCATGGGGTGAATACACGACAGATAACTTCAACTTGAAAAATGCCCAACGGCAACTCGACAAAGACCATTACGGTCTCGAAAAAGTCAAAGAGCGTATCATAGAACATCTCGCCGTACTCAAATTACGGGGAGATATGAAAGCTCCTATCATCTGCCTGTACGGTCCTCCGGGTGTGGGAAAAACCTCTTTGGGCAAATCGATCGCCGCCGCACTGAACCGCAAATACGTACGTGTTTCATTAGGCGGTCTGCACGACGAGGCCGAAATACGAGGGCATCGCCGTACTTATATCGGAGCCATGCCGGGACGAATCATTCAGGGCATACAGAAAGCGGGAGCCTCCAATCCGGTATTCGTTCTCGATGAAATCGATAAAATAGGCAACGACTTCAAGGGCGACCCGGCATCGGCACTTCTCGAAGTGCTCGACCCGGAGCAAAACAATGCGTTTCACGACAATTATCTCGACATCGACTACGACCTCTCGAAAGTATTGTTTATCGCCACGGCCAACAACCTGAACACCATCTCTCGGCCTCTGCTCGACCGTATGGAACTCATCGAAGTCTCGGGCTACATACAGGAAGAAAAAGTCGAGATAGGCCGACGCCACCTCGTTCCCAAACAACTCGAAGAACATGGTTTGAACAAAGACGATCTCGATATACCCAAGAAAACAATGGCAGCCATCATCGAATCGTACACGCGGGAATCGGGTGTACGGGAACTCGATAAAAAAATTGCAAAAATCATGCGGAAGGTCGCTCGAAAAAAAGCATCGGGCGAACAGTGGAACCATGAATTGTCCATAGACGAACTTGCGGAATATCTCGGCATGAAAGAATATATGCGCGACCGTTATGAAGGGAATGATTATGCCGGTGTAGTAACCGGTCTCGCATGGACGGCCGTAGGTGGGGAAATTCTTTATATCGAGTCGAGTTTGAGCCGCAACAAAGGCGAAAAACTTACGCTCACAGGAAATCTGGGCGATGTGATGAAAGAATCCGCCGTTATCGCTTTGCAATATGTCAAAGCCCACGCCGATCAACTGGGTATCGACTACGACGTATTCAACCACTGGAATCTGCATATCCACGTACCCGAAGGCGCCATACCCAAAGACGGGCCGTCGGCCGGCATTACAATGGTAACATCTATCGCCTCGACATTTACCCAGCGTAAAGTACGGGCTCACCTCGCCATGACGGGAGAAATCACACTTCGCGGCCGCGTACTGCCCGTCGGGGGTATCAAAGAAAAAATTCTTGCGGCAAAGCGTGCCGGCATCAAAGAGATCATTCTCTGCGAAGAAAACCGAAAAGATATCGAAGACATAAAAGAGAACTATCTCAAAGGGTTGAAATTCTACTATGTACACGATATAAAAGAGGTTCTCGATATCGCCCTGCTCAAAGAAAAAGTCTCCCACCCGATAGACCTTTCCATACCCAAAGAATGTAGCGATAAAGAATGATCATAAAACTTATTTCCTTTATAAAAGGGGTTACTTTGAGGTAACCCCTTTTTATTTTTCTACAAAATAAAAACCGCCGTAGAAACTTTTTTATAATCGACATACGTCTAAGACAAAAATATAATCATAGATATGCACATTAAACAATTCTTCAAAATATTATTTATGACAGCCCACATAACCCACCAAAATAAAAATATAGTCTCTGGTACATCATGATAAAATCATAGATAATTATCCTAAACGTTTTTTGTTTGTTCATTATTTTTGTTCAAAAAAGAATATATTTCATTCTCAAATACCATGTCAAAATCCATACTGTTTTTTCTTTGCCTTTTACTTGCCAGCACTTTATCTGCCCAAGAAATCGAAATAGAAGGTCATGTACTCGACAGCGAACGAAACGACCTGATAGGAGCTGCTGTACGTTGCTTCGATAACGATTCCCTACTCGTGAAAAGCACCGTAACCGATAGCAAAGGCGACTTTACCTTGCATGTACCCGAAGGAAAAAGGGCGCTTCGTCTCCGCATCAATTACCTCGGGTACAAAGAACTGACTCTCATACTGAATCCCACAGAAGAAAAACTTATCCGTCTCGGAGACATCACACTGAGTGAAAATACCGTACAAGTACAAGAGGTTACCGTAATAGGGAAACAAACCGTGCGTACCGAAGACAAAACAATGGTGTATCCTACCCGGGAGCAGTTACGCCACGCATACGACGGATACAGCGCCTTGACATCTTTGATGATACCCGGAGTAAAAGCGAATATGCAGAACTCCACACCCACCTATCTCGACCAAGAGATATTTTTCTGCATCAACGGAATGGAAGCGACACAAGAAGAAGTAAACAATCTGAATCCGCGGGACATCAAACGGGTAGACTTCTACCCAAACGGTCGTTCGGATTATCCAGAAGCCGATGTCGTTCTCGACTATGTACTGAAAGAACGCGATTATGCCGGATCGGTCGCCCTCAACGGAAAAGAACAACTGAACAGACCTTACGGATACGGCCGCGGAACGATCCAATATTTTCAAAAGAAATCGGAGTTCGCCCTCTCGGTATCGGACAAATATACCCATGCCAAAGATCGTAACGAGAGTTACACCGAGACGACTTACGGATTCCCGGGAAAAACAATCATCAATACCTCGAACGAACTTCCTTCAAGAGAAACCAACAATCACCTAAGCAGTTATTTCAACTACATCTACAAGGATAAAAAGCAAACTGTCTATTCTTCTTTCCGCATGAACAGGAACATGGAAAGAAGTGATATATGGACACGTGAAACATTCAGCAATATGCCGGGAATCTATACCCGTCGGGAAAACAAACATTCGCTCGATTTACAACCCGCACTGAGAATGCGGTACAACCGCGTACTGAAAAACGAACAACGTCTGCGAGTGGAATGGTATGGAAATCGCGGTAACAACGATTACAAACGCTGGTATGCCTACCATACCGACGACGTGATAACCTCGTCTTATAGTAACGCCACCGACGAGAAAAGTTGGCATACGAGTTTCAAAACCAGTTACAGCAAAACATTCAAGAACCGCTCTTCTCTCAGTGTGGAAGGTTATCAGGACTTTACCCGTACCGACAACCGCAACATACGGGAAGGAAACGCCTCGGACGTCTATCTGAGCCGGGGTAACACACGCTTATACGCCACTTATGATTATCGGATAAAAAACAGACTGAACTTACAATTCCGCCTGGCCGAACAGTTATCGTTCAGCCGGACGAGAAACCGGTCATCATTCGACCACCAGTTCATACCCTCCCTGCAACTTACTTTTACGAAAAAAGCGCATAATTTGAGAATAAAGGCCTCTTTTAGAAGTACAGAACCCTCTGCCTCGGACATGACTACCACGGAATACAAAGACAACGAATATATGCTCCACACAGGAAATCCCGCTCTGAGAAACGAATGGAAATTCAACAGCCGAATCAGTTATACATGGACCCGAAACAATCTCTCGCTGATGCCCTATATCCAAAACAACGGCAAAACCCGAACCATGTATGAAAAAATCGATTACTCGGAAAAACATGGCATGTTCATTTCCCGAAAAGAAAACGGTGGACTCGGCTTCTCGCAACAATACGGTCTAAACGTACAATATGAAGTCATTCCTCAACGGCTGTTCATAGGAGCAGAAGGGGCATATGCCCATATAAGCTCTTCGTTGTGGAAAAACTTTCATTACAATGCCTTTTTCGGAATCGGCGGATATACGTATTTCATGTACAAAGGTTTTTCGGTCAACGCCAGTTGCAGTTACATCAATAAAAATTTCGACCCGTCCACAGCCGTACTGTCATCTCGACGGATAGCCATGAATATACAAGTTACATACAATATCGACAACTGGAACTTCTCTTTTTATACCTATAACCCGTTTCTCAAAGGCGCATACGATACCGAATACGAACAGTTGACCTATACCTATAAATCGCATATAAGCAAATCTCGTGTCGAAACCGGAAACATATTCCACCTTATTATAAATTATCGCTTTACATTCGGAAATAAAAAGCACAAATTCCACAATGAAGATATGGAATAAATAAACCGGTATTATTTCTCCCTTCAAAAACAATAAAAAACCGACTTTTACATAGAGACGAAACTAAATTCGTCTCTATGTAAAAGTTCCGTGGCGATTTTGTATATTTGCACTCAAATTGCCAATTTATGAGCGACAATAAGTTATTAGAAAAATTAGAAGGTTTGTCATTGCGTTTTCAAGAAGTAAGTACGCTTATCACCGACCCCGAAGTCATCAACGACCGGAAACGCTTTGCCAAACTCACCAAAGAATACAGCGACCTCGAAAAAATAGACAATGCCCGCAAACGCTACGCCGGTCTACTGAGAAATATAGATGAGGCCCGGGAAATACTGGACAGCGAGAATGATCCCGAAATGCGTGAAATGGCCCGTGAAGAACTGGACAACAGTCAATCGCAAATTCCCGCCATCGAAGAGGAGATAAAGCTCCTGCTTGTCCCGGCCGACCCGCAAGACGACCGCAATGCCATACTCGAAATACGTGGCGGAACAGGCGGTGACGAAGCGGCCTTGTTTGCAGGAGACTTGTTCCGCATGTATGCGAAATACTGTGAAATGAAAGGTTGGAAACTCGAAATATCGAGTGCAAGCGAGGGTGCTGCCGGAGGATTCAAGGAAATCATCTGCTCGGTATCGGGGCAAAAAGTCTACGGTACACTGAAATACGAATCGGGTGTTCACCGCGTGCAACGTGTCCCCGCAACAGAAACGCAAGGCCGGGTACATACATCGGCCGCATCGGTCGCCGTACTGCCCGAAGCCGAACCATTCGATGTAGAAATAAACGAAGGCGAAATCAAATGGGATACATTCCGAAGCGGTGGTGCAGGCGGACAGAATGTCAATAAAGTGGAATCGGGAGTACGTTTACGGTATAACTGGAAAAATCCCAACACGGGCGAAGTGGAAGAGATTCTTATCGAGTGTACCGAAACACGCGACCAACCCAAAAACAAAGAACGTGCCCTCTCCCGTCTCCGTACTTTCATCTATGACAAAGAGCACCAGAAATATATCGACGACATTGCCAGCAAACGCAAAACGATGGTGTCGACCGGCGACCGTTCGGCAAAGATACGCACCTACAATTATCCGCAAGGGCGTATTACCGACCACCGTATCAACTACACCATTTACAACTTGTCGGCATTTATGGACGGAGATATTCAAGATTGCATCGACCATCTTATCGTCGCCGAAAATGCCGAACGACTGAAAGAAAGCGAATTGTAAAAATATTTTACTCCAATCTTACTCTAAAATGAACAAACAACAACTTTTCGAACATATCTGCCGAAAAAAATCATTTCTTTGCGTCGGCCTCGATACCGACATCAAAAAAATACCGCAACACCTTTTACAGGACGAAGATCCCATTTTTGCATTCAACAAGGTGATAATCGATGCTACTGCCGACTTATGCGTGGCATACAAACCGAATCTGGCATTTTACGAAAGTCTCGGTATCGAGGGCTGGAAAGCCTTTGAAAAAACCGTCCGTTATATCAAAGGAAACCACCCCGACCAGTTCATCATCGCCGATGCCAAACGCGGCGACATAGGCAACACGTCGGAAATGTATGCCCGTAGTTTTTTCGAACATCTCGACATCGATTCCGTAACGGTAGCTCCTTACATGGGCGAAGACAGCGTAAAGCCGTTTCTCAACTATCCCGGACACTGGGTCATCGTACTGGGACTGACCTCGAACAAAGGTTCGCAAGATTTTCAATTTACGACAGACAATAACGGCGAACGTCTTTTTGAAAAAGTGCTGCGGGTAACCCAAAATTGGGCAACCGACGACCAACTGATGTTTGTAGTCGGTGCAACGCAAGGCAAACTATTTACCGATGTGCGCCGCATAGCTCCCGACCATTTCCTGCTTGTTCCCGGTGTGGGAGCGCAAGGCGGAAGCCTGCAAGAAGTAGCCCAATACGGCATGAACGACCGGTGCGGACTGCTCGTAAACTCGTCGCGCGGTATCATCTACGCCGACAAAAGCGAATCATTCGCCGATGCTGCGCGTAGAGAAGCAGAAAAAATACAGCAAGAAATGGAAACTTTATTGATGCAAAAAGGGTTGATATAGTACTTTCGTTTGCGCTGTGCTAAATTTGTTAAAATCAATATCCGGTTTTAAAAGAATGCGTCAGCACAAACAAAAACATTTTATATTTTTGCAAGCAAAAGAAAAAAGAATCCTTTAAAAACAAATAGATATGCAAACACTTGACAATTTCAATTTCGCCGGTAAAAAGGCGTTTGTACGTGTCGATTTCAACGTACCTCTCGATGAGAACTTGAATATCACCGACGATACCCGTATGCGTGCGGCTCTGCCTACGCTGAAAAAAATTCTGGCTGATGGCGGAAGCATCATTATCGGTTCTCACTTGGGTCGTCCTAAAAAAGGCCCGGAAGACAAATTTTCTCTCAAACACATTGTCAACCACCTGTCGGAACTGCTGGGACAACCCGTCAAATTTGTCAATGATTGTCAAGGCGACGCTGTAAAAGCAGCCGTAGCAGAACTCAAACCGGGAGAAGTACTTGTTCTCGAAAATCTCCGTTTTTACGCCGAAGAAGAAGGTAAGCCCAGAGGCCTCGCCGACGATGCCAGCGACGAAGAAAAAGCCGCAGCCAAAAAAGCGGTCAAAGAAAGCCAAAAGGAATTTACCAAACACTTGGCCGAACTTGCCGACGTATATGTAAACGACGCATTCGGCACGGCTCACCGTGCACACGCCTCTACCGCCCTTATCGCCGACTACTTCTCTCCGGAGAATAAAATGTTCGGGTACTTGATGCAAAAAGAGGTGGAATCGGTAGAAAAAGTAATGAAAAATCCCGTACACCCCGTAACAGCCATCATCGGCGGTTCGAAAGTTTCTTCCAAAATCACGATTATCGAAAACCTGCTGAGCAAAGTCGATAACCTCGTTATCTGCGGCGGTATGGCTTTCACTTTTGCCAAAGCTATGGGTGGAAAAATCGGAAATTCTTTGTGTGAAGACGATATGCTCGAAACAGCCACCAGCATCATGAACAAAGCCAAAGAACTGGGTGTAAATCTCGTATTGCCGACCGATTGCGTTGCAGCCGATAGTTTCTCGAATGAAGCCAAGACACAAATTTGCCAAAACAGCGACATTCCCGCTGGTTGGATGGGTCTCGACCTCGGTCCCGACTCGGTCAAGAAACTGGGCAATGTCATCAAATCCTCGAAAACCATTTTGTGGAACGGACCTGCCGGCGTATTCGAATTCTCCAACTTCGAGGCCGGTTCCCGGGCTATCGCTCAAGCCATCGTCGATGCAACCGCAGCAGGAGCATTCTCTCTCATCGGTGGAGGAGACTCGGTTGCCTGCATCAATAAATTCGGCATGGCCGACAAGGTAAGCTACGTATCAACCGGAGGCGGTGCCCTGCTCGAATGTATCGAAGGCCGCGAATTACCCGGTATCAAAGCGATCCGCGGATAAGGAACCTGACAAAATAAAAACGCAACGAGCCGTCCAAAATTTGGACGGCTCGTCTTTTGAATAGCGGAATAAACTCCTTTCCCTATTCTCCCGCTACTCAATACGACCAAATACCCGAAATCATTCTCAAATTGTAATCGCCCATCGTATATAATGTTACCAAAGGATTTCCCCTGAAATTCAAGGTCATAAGATTGGGACAAAACGATACATCGATTACATTGATCTGATTCTGACTGCAATTTACACTTTGCAACATCTGAAAGTTACTCAAATCGAGACGGGTCAGATTATTGTTCGAGCAATTCACGGTCGTCAGATTATCCGATCCCGAAAAATCAAGTGTCGCAATATGATTGTTCGAACAATCAACACTCGACAACGACTCACAATCGGTCATCTTCAAAACCGTCATATTATTGCCGCTGCAAGAAAAATAATAAAGATCGGGCTGTCCGGTAACATAAAACTGCACAATATTGTTATTATCTATATTCAAAGTTTCCAATGCGGGAACATCGATCAACCTCAATACCGAAATACGATTATATCCGCAGTAAAGATTCCGCAGATTGACACAACTGTCAACCGACAAGACTTCGAGATGACACCCTTGCACATTAAGGGTTTTCAATGAATCGGCATGTGCGACAGAGAGTTCTACAAAAAGATTATCGGCACAATTGAGCGACATGATACCCATAGAAGATGACAAGTCGATATCGGCAAGACGGTTTCTGAAACAATTCAATGTACGCAATGCCGTACACCCCGAAAGGTTGATAGACGACAACTTGTTCCGTCCGGCTTCAATTGTCGCCAACGAAGAACACTTCGATGCAGAAAGCGAGGTGAGTTGGTTCGACGTAACATCGATTCGCTGCAACTGCGAGAAATTATCGACCGAGAGATCTCCGGCCAGTCCCCGTCCCCGCCAATCGATAGCGGTAACACGACCATTTTCCCACGTTACTCCCTCCCAAGTAGACGGGTCGTTCAGATTTATTCGCTTAAACTGTTCATGATTCGGTTTTTCTTTGGCCGACGGCTGATTCAGGAAATTCTGCAAACTTTTTACCTCTTTTTTGTTGTAATTCTGTGCCGAAAGCACAACGCAACAGCCTAAGAGACATAAGGCGAAAACAAAAATACGTTTCATTTCTTTTCTTATTTAGGGATTGTTCTTCCCAAACAAGAAAACATGCTAAAAAGTTTAAAAGGAGAAAACGTATTATTCCTTCGCCGGACAGCCGTAAAAAGCGTAAGCCCCTACAACCGAAAGCGTTCCTTCAATCTGTAAATTATCCAACTGCGTACAGCCGTAAAACAACCGGTCTCCGACAACCGACACTCCCTCACCGATAGTTACTTCGGTCAACGTTTCTTTCCGATAGAACGGGGCGTAACCGTAATATATCGTGTCGGGATAACGCAATTCCCTACCGAGATAAAGTTGCTGTATGGGATTGTCATAAAAAAGGGAACGACCAAGCCCGGACGGTTCATGCACGTTGTAACCCAATAAAAGCGGTTTATCTCCATCTCGAAAAACCAAACGGGATAAGTTTCCACAACCTTGAAAAGCCCGATTGCCGATTGTCTCCACAGCTTTCCCTACAACAAACGATTCAAGAACGGGACAATTCTTAAACAGGTCGTCGGGAATAACCCTTACCTCATCTCCCACCTCCACACTCCGTAGCTTTTTCATACGGGAAAACGGAGCTCCTCCATACTCCTCTCCCAACAAGAATTGCAGATTACGACCTAAATAAAGCGTCTCGACAGCAGTATCATGAAACAATGTCCGCCCCTCCATTTCCGAAAAAAGATTATATCCCAACGATAATGGTGCTCTCCCATCTTTCAATTCCAGTTTTTTCAATGATGTGCAACCGAGAAACGCGGCATTATCAATCACCGATACACTGCCGGGAATCACCAACTCGGTAAGTGCCGAACAATTATAAAAAATATTCTGCGACAGTTGCATGACATAATCGCTCACGGTTACCGACGAGAGTTCCGTCTGCTGATAAAAAGGCGATAAACCGTAAAAACGACTCATATTGTAAGTCAAAGTCCGCCCCAAATAAAGAGAATGTAAATGGCTGTCGGAAAACAACGGTTCTCCTATTCCGTTGGGAGAGAACTTATTATATCCCACATACAGGGGCAACTCCCCATCTCGAAAAACAACCTCGATGAGTGCAGTACACTCTTTAAAAACATAATTACCGATAAACTCAACAGCCCCTCCTATCGTAACAGTCGACAACGAATGGCAACCGAAAAAAAGACGATCTCCCAACGAAACGACCTCTTCTCCTACTACGACCGATTGCAAATGCTGTTGATCATAAAAAGGCGCATACCCATCGAAATAACTGGTCGAATAATCGAGTGTCCGCCCCAAATAAAGAGTTTCAATGGGACAATCAAAAAAAAGGGCTTCACCCTTGCTCGACGTCGAATGGCGATTGACGCCAAGAAACAGAGTGCCCTCACCATCCTTAAAGAAAAGCTCTCGGAGTGAAATACAACCACTGAAAGCCCGATCGCCAATTCGATACACTCCACTTCCCACCGTAAACGAAACCAGAGAATGACAGCCTTGAAAAGCATGCGACCCAATCTCCCGGGCCGACTCGCCAATAGTAACCGTGCGTAATGTTCCTTTTTGGAAAAACGGATTATAGATTTCTCCCACACTCTCGGGATAATGCAAGTCCCGTCCCAAATAAAGCGTTTCTAACGGTGCATCGCTGAAAAGATTTTTACCATTACCGTTGGTCCCTATTTCGAGAGGAAGGTTTCCCTCCTTCACAACCAACTCTTTCAACATCTTACAGGCATAAAAAGCAAAATTTCCTACCGATGCGACACGCCCGCCTATCGTTACCGATTCCAACGATTCACAGCCGTAAAAAGCCCGGTTTTCCAATGTACGCACGCCGTCGCCGACAACGACCAACGACAGTTCTTTTTTCTTATAAAACGGGGAATACCCATAAAAGAAACCACCTTCATACTGTAACTCCCGTCCCAAATAAAGCGTTTCCAGCGGGCAATCATGGAAAATTGCCTGTCCGGCCGAAACACCATGATAACTATTGCTGCCTACCCTGAGCGGTTTTTCGCCATCTTCAAGTACCAAGTATTTCAATCCCGTACAAGCAAAAAAAGCAGAATCACCGATTTCGACTACCGAAGCCGGAACGGTAAGCGAAACGAGTTGTGCACAACCCTGAAACGCCCTCTTGGAAATCTCCGTAACCCGAAATGTTTTTCCTTCGTAAACAACCGAAGGGGGTACAACGATTTCTCCTCGATAAGCCGATCTTTGTTGCGGAGACGACGTTACCGCGACCGTATATTTCTGACGTGAGCTTACTGTATAATAAATTCCCGCATTCTCAAAATCGTAGGCCGGCACTTTCAGAGAAAAAGTAAAGAGGGTAAAAAATAATAGGAATATTTTTTTTGACATGATAAACCGTTTACAGAATTTCTTACAAAGATAACGCAAGTTACAAGCCATACAAAAATCGAGAACCGAATAATTAATGATCTGAATAACTCCATTGATTGAAACAATAGTTTTTTAGAACGGAAAAATATTAAAGAAGTAATGTATCTCCATAATCATATAAACGACTCGAACAATTAAAAGGCAAAACCCGTGTAAAAAAAATTAAATAAAATGGTGGAAATCGTTATTATTAGCTATAATATTGCGGGATTACTCGTCGGCGCTTACAGAGGAAGAAATTGGAAAACCTTTTTAAAAGATTGATTTGTCGAACATTTAAAATATCAATGCTATGCCGTTTATCGCTTTTTTATACCTGATTATCTTCGTTTGCCTACTAATTGGTAGATGATGGGTTTAAAATTATGGGTATAGGGCTTGCCGGCGCGGTGGTGTTGACCGTGATTTTCGGTGTATCGATGATTATGTAAAGAGATAGAAAAGAGAAAAAGGCCGGGCAGGACACAGGAAAAAACTGGGATTAGATGATTAATCCTCCCAAATAGTATTTGGAATTTTTATACTATTTGGGAGGAAGAATCGCTGATCTCATCGGGGGGATGAATCATTCAGAGATGGGAATATATTTTAGAGTATAGAAGAAATATCCGGGAAATTTTACACAAAGTAAACTACATAAAAAAGAGCAGGCAATCAATTTTTACTTGATTGCCTGCTCTTTTTACTAGCGGAGTGAGGGGGATTCGAACCCCCGAACCGGTTTTGCCGATTACACGCTTTCCAGGCGTGCCTCTTCAACCACTCGAGCATCACTCCAAAGAGGTTTTTCAAAAACGAGTGCAAATATAATCATTTTCTTTTTATCTACACCTTTCTTTCTCCGTTTTTTATAAGAATTCTTTTCTATACAGATTTCACGCCATTTTCGTTCAGACTTTTTCTGCTCTTTGTCTTAGCCGGAATTCAAAGATCGAGCAATCCTTCGGGAATATTCATCTCGATTTTCTTTGCTTTCTCATCGACAGAAACAACCAAATCATCGGTGGCCGGTATCAACAACTCCTCCCCGTTTTCCCGCTCCACAACAAACAGAACGTTAGTCGTAGACATATCCACATCGACAATATGCCCCAGATATCCTTTATCTGTGTCATAAACCGAATAATGCAAGAAAAAGTCTCCGGGAGCAGACAATTCTCCATCTCCGTCGTTTCCGATATAAGACTTCGGAAAATAGACTTCAAGATTGACAAATGCCCGGGCGTCGTTTTCCGTATCAATGTCTTCGAGTTTCATCAAAGCTGTCGTCTCACCACGAAAACGATATTCCTCGATAAAAAAGGGGACGAATATACCATCGATTTCACACACGATATACGGACACTCGCTGCGGTCGAATATGTCATCGGTAAAAGTAAATGCCAGTTCTCCCTGTATGCCATGAGGTTTATTGAACACCCCTATTTTTATCAGTTCATCGCGTTTTATCATACCCTCTCACGATTGGCGAGTTATAGAAGCACCTATGGCATTCAACCGCTGGTCGATGCGTTGGTATCCCCGGTCTATCTGGTCGATATTATGAATCGTGCTGATTCCTTCGGCCGACATTGCGGCTATAAGCAAGGCAATCCCCGCCCGAATATCGGGCGATACCATAGAAGCGGCACGTAAAGGATAAGCCTTAGCCTGCCCTATAACCGCTGCACGGTGCGGGTCGCACAATATGATCTGAGCCCCCATATCGATAAGCTTGTCGACGAAGAAAAGACGGCTCTCGAACATTTTCTGATGTATCAGCACACTACCTTTCGCTTGTGTGGCAACGACCAGAAATACACTGAGCAAGTCGGGCGTAAGTCCCGGCCAGGGTGCATCGGCAAAAGTCATGATAGAACCATCTATAAATGTTTCTATCTCGTAGCTGTCTTGCTGAGGAATATACAAGTCATCTCCTTCTTGCTCGATATGAATCCCGAGTCGGCGGAAACTGTCGGGTATGATACCCAAGTCTTTCGACGATACATTTTTGAGGCGTATATCCGACCCCGTCATGGCTGCCATACCTATAAAAGAGCCAATCTCGATCATATCGGGCAAGATAGTATGTTTACAACCACCCAAACAATCGACGCCTTCTATCTCGAGCAGATTAGAGCCAATACCCGAAATACGGGCTCCCATTGCATTGAGCATTTTCGACAACTGTTGCAAATACGGTTCGCACGCGGCATTGTAAATCGTTGTTTTTCCTTTTGCCAAAACCGCCGCCATAAGAATATTGGCCGTACCGGTTACCGAAGCTTCATCGAGCAACATATATGTTCCAGTCAGCTCCTTTGCCGAGATTTCATAGATTTGTTTTTGGGGAATATAAGAAAATTCGGCTCCGAGTTTTTGAATTCCCAAAAAGTGCGTATCGAGACGACGACGTCCTATTTTATCTCCTCCAGGTTTTGCAATCACCGCCTTCCCGAAACGGGCCACCAACGGACCGACAATCATCACCGACCCGCGCAACGCCGCACTCTGTTTGAGGAACTGCGGGGTATGAAGATAGTCCAAATCGATGTTCTCGGCCTTAAAACGATAAGATCCTTCACCGATTTTTGTCGTTTCCACGCCCAAATCCCGCAACAGTTTTATAAGATTGTTGACATCGAGAATGTCGGGCAAATTATAAACTTCTACCGTCTCTGGGGTAAGTAACGTAGCGCACAATATCTGCAAGGCTTCATTTTTAGCACCTTGCGGTATAAGCTCGCCGTGCATGCGGCGGCCACCTTCTATAACGAATGATGCCATGTGAGTGAATTTTCGGTTAAGATACAAAAAAAGCGGTTATCTTCCCGCTTTTCTTCCGTTATTTTTATTTTTTCGCTGCACATTTTCTCTCGGCACATCTTTCAGATGAAGTTGATCGAGCGTAAGTGGCACTTCATGATGTGTGTATTCCATTATATCTTTGAGAATTTTCTCATCGTCGACAGCTTCTTTGTTCCATGCCGTAAGTGCTTTTTTCATATGGTTGGCCAAGTACACGATCAGACGATCCTTCTCCTCCCCTTCGGGCATCTCCTGCCACTTCTGCAACATCTTTTCGAGCAACTTTCCGTAATGGCGATAATGCATAGAAGAGTTGGTATACGGCACACAGTCGGGCTTATCGTTGAGATTTTCTTTTTTGATGACCTCATAAGGATAATCTATATCCAGTTTGAAATCGGACATGATCGCCAAATGATCCCACAATTTATGCTTGAAATCATCGACATCGCGCAAGTGAGGAAACAGATTTCCCATAATATTCACAATTGCATTGGCACACCGGGTGCGTTCGTCCCTATCTTCAAGGCTCATGCAATATTCGATCATACGGTGCACATTGCGGCCGTATTCGGGAAGGATAAGTTTTTTCTTCTGGGTATTATAAGCGAGTAAATCTTCTTGTTCCATGTAATCGATTATTCGTTAGAAAGGACTTTATTTTTAGGTTTCGTGGCAACGAACTCTTTGAGATAGAAAGGCTCGAAATAAGCGACATTTTCAAAACGGGAATTACGAAAAGCCATCTCAGAGAGAGCCAGCATATCAACGGCCAACGGGCATATACCGTCGATGTAATGGACATTGTCCCCGGTTATTACATCACGACATTTCCCTGCACCGTTACCAAAAAAGACGACAGGTTTCCGGGTCAAAATATCTGCATAAGAATTTTTATCGATAATTTCAGCAGAAACAGGTTTGACCTGATTCAATGCCCGATCATACACCGCCGAATACACTTCCATACGGCGGGCATCGATCATAGGACACAGCAATGCGTCCTCATCGATATCTTTCTTAAACATGACCGCACAAGTCATCACTGCCAGCGTATCAACGGCAATGAGAGGGACATCGAGACCGAAACAAAGCCCCTTCGCCTCGGAAACACCAATACGCAAACCGGTATAAGAACCGGGCCCCCGGCTCACGGCAACCGCATCGATTGCGAAATGATGACTCTTTGCTACCGACAAGGCGTCCTGAACATATCCGCCCAAAGACGACGCATGCGACATACTTTCGTGGTTTTCTTTATTGAAAACGACCTGACCATCGCAAGTCAAAGCAACCGAACAGACATCGGTCGATGTTTCTATATTGAGTATTACCGGCATAATTCACATCTTTACTCCACAAAAGTAGCCAAATTTTCCGATATCCGAAATATTGACTTTTATAAAAAATAGGGAAATACGCCGAGCGTTCTTTCCTGTTCCAATTCCAACAAAAATTTTTTTGCTTCGATCCCGCCGCCGTATCCCGTAAGCGATCGATTACTCCCGATAACCCGATGACAAGGAGCAAAGATGGATATTGCATTTGCTCCATTCGCATTCGCCACCGCACGGACAGCATTCGGCAATCCGAGCCGTCGAGCCATCTCTCCGTAAGAAAGCGTCTGTCCATAGGGTATTTCCAACAACGTACGCCATACATTTTTTTGAAAATCGGTACCAACAAACAATAACGGTATATCGAACGTCGTCCGTTTCCGTCCAAAATATTCGTCCAGTTGCCGGGCGGCTTCCTGGGTAATATCCGAGGCATGTATTACGTAATCGGCATTCAACAGGCTTTGCAATCTTTTATCCACTCTGCCTTGATGTTTTTCGATCACCCAATTACACAAACAAAGTTCATTCCCGTATGATCCGAGTATCAAATCCCCGCAGGGAGAATGATAATGCTGTACTTGAATCGTCTTATTCATAACCTGAATTCTATTTTCTTTTTACTTACTGCATAATCTTTCATTCCATCAATCGCCCCACCAGCAACTGCCCATAGATACAAACTAGCCACGCTTCCATAAGGAGAATACCTACGACGATATTTCTCAAACAGTTCCCGACTTACCTGACGATGATGATATACCATACGCAGACCTCTTTGAATGGCAAGATCGCCATAACTAAAAATATCCCGACGCTGCATAGAGAACAGCATCAGCATTTCAGCACTCCATATCCCGATTCCTGCCAATTCGGACAACCGTTCGGTAACTTCTACATCTGTCTTACCATAAAGAGACTGAATATCCAATTCGCCTTTTGCTATTTTCAAAGCGGCACTCTTGATATAAGCAACCTTTCGGAACGAGATGCCAAAACGCTGCAACTCTTCATCGGACAGCTCAATGACCCTTTCGGGCGTAATCGTACCTAATCCCGACTGGATTCTCGCCCAAATGGTTTCATGGGCTTTTGTCGATATTTGCTGCCCGACAATCGAATGCACCAGTGCAGCGAAAAGATCGGGAATAACACGTCGTTTCACCAAACCCACCTTGTCTATAACTTCTGCCAAACGTTTATCTCTTCGCTTCAAATAGACAAGTTCTTCCTCGCCATACCGAAAATAATCCACCATAACGACATTAACTTTACTATCAAATAATGATATGAGAATCTTCGGGAGCTCTTTCTCTATCCTCCCGAGTGTATTCACGGATAATTTCGGCCACGGAAATTTTATATTCCTCAAACAAAGAATCGTGTCCTTTTTTCTGACAGGAACGATGATGTATCTGATTACGCCACTCCGCCGCAGCTTTTTCGTTTTCCCAAAAAGAAAGGCTGAGAAGCTTTCCTTCTTCGTTCAAACTGGCAAACCGCTCTACACTGATAAATCCGGGTATTTTCACCAACTCGGCTTTTAGCTCCGCACCAAGTCGTAAATATTCTTCTTTACTTTCTTTTTTGGGAATTACTTCGAATAATACGGCAACTCTTGGAAGCGCAGATTTTTTTGTTCTCATTTCACTTCTTATTTAATGGTTTTATATTCGGTAAAAAACAGGCTATTATACCCAACAACGGCAATAATGTACTGATCTTGAAAACAAATTCTATACTCGTCTCATCGGCCAACCAGCCGAAAAAAGCAGACCCGATTCCTCCAAGTCCGAACATCAATCCGAAAAATATCCCCGAAATCATACCGATCTTATCCGGTTTCAGGTCGGTGGCATAGACCAATATAGCCGAAAAAGCCGATGCAATGACAAGTCCAATGACAACAGCCATAGCTATTGTTCCGAACAGATCGAGGTACGGCAATACAAGCGTGAATGGAGCGGCACCAAGAATAGAGAAAAGTATAACATATTTTCTCCCATACTTATCTCCGAGAAATCCTCCGAGCAAAGTACCGACAGCCAATGCCGCAAGAAATGCGAACAGACAAATTTGGGATTGCTGAACCGTAACCCCAAACTTCTCTATCAAGAAAAATGTAAAATAACTCGTCATACATGAGATAAAAAAGTACTTCGAAAATATCATAATCACCAAAATAGCCAAAGCTTTGCGAATCGTTCCTTGTGATAATCCGCAAACCGACACAGAATCGATACGACGAGACGTCTCCACATGGACAAGCATCAAGCTATACCAATACCCTATCCGTACCAATATTGTTGAAGCCAACAGGGCGGCAACGGCAAACCAAGCCACAGCAGACTGCCCGTAAGGAATAATAATCAACGCAGCAAGCAACGGTCCAATGGAACTGCCGCCGTTCCCCCCTACTTGAAAAATAGATTGTGCCAAGCTTTTTTTTCCACCTGACGCCATTTGCGCCACTCGCGAAGCCTCGGGGTGAAACACCGAAGAACCGCAACCAATAAGTGCCACGGCCAAAAGTATTGCCCCAAAATCGGAAGCCAATGCAAGGACCAATAATCCGACTAACGTAAAACACATTCCCATCGATAATGAGTAAGGTTGCGGGTGCCGGTCGGCATATCGTCCCACAAAAGGTTGTAAGACAGATGAGGTCAGTTGGAACACCAATGTAATGATGCCTATCTGGGCGAATGTAAAACCAAAATTATCTTTCAACAAAGGGTACATAGCCGGTATAACCGACTGAATCATATCGTTCAACAAATGACAAAACCCCATTGCAAACAATACGGTATAGGCCGTACCATCATCGATTTGAGGATTTCCTTTGAACTTACTTAAAATGCGATTATTCATCTGTATCCTTTTCCATGACATTATTCCACAGTAATTTAGCAGATCGTACAGCCTCTTCTATATTACCGTCTTCTATATATTGCACCAATCTTTCATGCAAGGATTGAGAAGCCATAAGATGTAATGTATCTTCGTAAATATATTCATACCCCGAAGCGAGATGTATCGTCATACCATCATAAAGTTCGGACAGTATTTCATTGTGAGTAGCCCGTGCAACAGCTTTGTGAAAGCATATATCGGCGGCAATACACTTCTCGATATCCCCACATTTTGCAGACTCTCCTCTCTCATATACATAACGTTTCATGCTTTCTAAATCGGCTTTTGTCCGCCTTTGTGTCGCCAGACGGGCGATAGGCGCCTCCATAATATCTCGTACTTCCCGCAACTCTTGTATATCAGCTCGTTTCAATCGTTGATGGAACAGCTCATTGGTTTCCGTAACATTTTCCACAAAAGTACCCCTGCCTTGCTGTACACTCAAATACCCCATATTTACAAGCATTTTTATGGCCTCACGCACCGTAGATCGTCCTACCCCGAAAAGCCTCATCAACTCAGGTTCGGCAGGCAATTTATCCCCCTTAGCCAATTTCCCTTCACTTATTTGTTTTTTTATCAACTCTGCGACTTCTTCCGCAAGTGATTTTCTCCGAATAGAGGTTTTTATATCCATTTATATTAATCTTATGATAATATCATCTGATGAATTTACTACGGCAAATATATGCACTCTAATAAACATAAGAAAACAGGAAATGCTATTTAACGATATTTTCAATACAATGTCTCGTGTACACTGCATAAAGTTTCTCCACAAGTCGACGCATCAAATCGTCAATACGGATATTCATTCCTACTTTCACACTCCGACGTTCTTATTCTATTTTTCAAAACACCCATTAAATCATAGAACAATCTCCACGTCCTTAATACCCTCAAATAAACCATTCATCATTTTTCCAATAATACTTCTTCGCTAAAAAAGACCCGCAAAGAATATTTGTAATTAAGATATATTTTTGCGTATAATTTCTGATTCTTTTTTGTAATATTGCACTCGTAAAATTTACCTGAACCTATGCTTACGCTCGACAAAATTTACCACGCATCTTTTGTTCTGAAAGAGGTATTGCGACGCACCGACCCGATCGCTGCACCTCAAATCGCTCCCGACTCATCGATCTTTCTGAAACCTGAAAATCTGCAACTTACAGGTTCTTTTAAAGTAAGAGGCGCTTATTACAAGATTTCACAGTTATCGGACGAAGAAAAAGCAAAGGGCGTGATTGCCTGCTCGGCCGGCAACCATGCACAAGGCGTCGCTTTGGGTGCGACAAAAAACGGTATCAAATCATTGATATGCTTACCTTCGGGTGCACCCATATCCAAGGTCGAAGCAACAAAGAAATATGGGGCGGAAGTCTGTCTCGTCGACGGTGTTTACGACGACGCATATCAAAAAGCCTTGCAATTAAAAGAAGAAAAAGGGTACACGTTCGTTCACCCGTTCGATGACGAAAATGTCATTGCCGGACAAGGAACGATAGGTATAGAACTACTCGACCAGCTCCCCGATGTCGATGCGGTCATCGTACCGGTAGGCGGTGGCGGACTTATATCAGGAGTCGCATTCGCCATCAAAAGTTTGCGTCCGAACGTCAAAGTCTATGGCGTCCAAGCCAACGGAGCACCAAGTATGGTACAATCACTAAGTCATAAACGTATCGAACGGCTGCCTTCGGTCAAGACTATTGCCGACGGCATCGCCGTAAAAGAGCCCGGTACGCACACATTCGATATTTGCAGCAAATATGTCGATGATGTCGTAACCGTTACCGACGACGAAATATCCACGGCCATACTATCGCTCATCGAACAGCAAAAGCTCGTCGCCGAAGGTGCAGGAGCCGTATCGGTTGCAGCCGCCATGTTCGGCAAACTCCCTATCGAAGGGAAAAAAACGATATGCCTCGTATCGGGCGGCAATATCGATGTAACGATTCTTTCCAGGGTCATCAACCGGGGATTGCAAAAATCGGGACGTTCCTACGTACTTACCGTCGAACTAATGGACCGCCCCGGCCAACTCGTAGGCGTTACCAGCATCATCGCCCGCATGGGAGCCAATGTGATTTCGGTACACCATGAACGAGCCGGCAAAACCACCGACATCAATGCCTGCTACTTACAAGTCGTACTCGAAACCCGCAACCAAGAACACATCGACAAAATACGGCAAGAACTCGTCCGATCGGGTTACCACGTCATTGTCTAAAGATAAAAAAACTTTATAGACATCGGCCGGAATTCCGGCCGATGTCCTTTTTTGCTCTCCGGCTTTTTCACAAAGAGCCATTTGAGTTTTCTTATACACACTTGTATATCCGCAGAATAAAAATTAATTTTGCAAAAATAAACCCACTGATATGATATATTCCATGACAGGTTTCGGCAAATCCATTGTCGAACTTCCACACCGAAAAATCACCGTCGAAATCAAGTCGCTGAACAGTAAGCAGCTCGACCTATCCATGCGCATACCTCAAATATATAAAGAGTTGGAAATGGATATACGCAGCGAAATAGCTCGCCGGATCGAACGAGGCAAAGTCGATTTTTCGATACAAGTAGAAAACAAAGTTTCGGCAGATTGCAATGCCGAATTCAATACCGATATCATCAAGAATTATTATGAACGGCTGAAAGCCATGACGGTATCGCTGCAAATTCCCGAACCGGCAGACTGGTTGCAAACGTTGTTGCGCCTACCCGACGCATTGAAAAACGAAACGATAGAAGCATCGGAAGATGAAAGTCTCGCCGTAAAAAAAGCAATAGAAGACGCCATCGGCCATCTTATAGAATTCCGTGCCCAAGAAGGCCTCATGCTGCAAAAATTGTTTACTCAAAAAATCGGGAATATCGCACATCTGCTGACCGAAGTCGCCCCCTTCGAAAAAGAGCGAACCGAGAAAATAAAGTCCCGCATCATCGATGCTCTTGAAAAAATCGATAACTTCGATTACGATAAAAACCGCATGGAGCAAGAGATGATTTTTTATATCGAAAAACTTGATATAAATGAAGAAAAAAACCGCCTCGACAATCATCTGAAATATTTTATGGAAACGATGGACGGTCATTACGGACAAGGGAAAAAGCTGGGTTTTATCAGTCAGGAAATCGGCCGGGAAGTAAACACGATGGGATCAAAGGCCAATCATGCCGAACTTCAAAAAATCGTCGTCCGCATGAAAGACGAACTCGAACAAATCAAAGAACAAATCCTCAACGTAATGTGATACCATGCAACCGGGAAAACTCATTATCTTTTCTGCCCCATCGGGTTCGGGAAAATCGACCATCATCAATTACCTGCTCACCCAGAATCTGAATTTGGCATTCTCTATCTCGGCAACATCGAGAGCCCCGCGAGGAGAAGAAAAAAACGGAGTCGAATATTACTTTCTCACCCCCGACGAATTTCGCCGCCGTATCTCCGCCGGCGACTTTCTGGAATACGAAGAGGTGTACACAGACAAATTTTACGGGACATTGAAAAGTGAGGTCGAACGGCTGACCTCTGCCGGGAAAAATGTTATTTTCGACGTCGATGTCGTAGGCGGTGTCAATATCAAACAGTTTTATGGGGAACGGGCATTGTCAATATTTATCCAACCGCCTGGAATCGAAGAACTTCGCCGACGGCTGACAAGTCGCGCCACTGATGCACCCGAAGTAATCGAAAGTCGCCTTGCCAAAGCCGAATATGAAATGGGCTTCGCACCGAAGTTCGACCGGATTGTCGTCAATGACGATCTATCCACAGCCGAACAGGAAGTCTTGCAAATCATAAAGAAATTTTTGGACAAGTAAGGTTGCAACGCCATGAGCAAGAAGGTGGGTATATTCTCAGGGTCTTTCAATCCCATACATAACGGGCATATCGCCATTGCCCGCTATATGGTCGAAAAAGAGAAGTTCGATGAAATATGGTTCATCGTATCTCCCCAAAATCCGCTGAAACCACAAATCGGATTGCTCGATGACGAGATAAGAGCCGACATGACAAAACTTGCCATCGAGAACGAACCGACGTTCCGCTATTGCGATATAGAGATGCATTTACCCCGTCCGTCATATACCATCACGACCTTGCTAACTCTCAAAAAGCAATATACACATACAGAATTATGCCTGCTCATCGGATCGGATAATTGGAAAATTTTCGACCGTTGGAAATCTCATGATGAGATCATTGAAAATTATCCGATATATATATACCCGCGCCCGGGATTTCCGGTCGAAACAACGATACTCCCTCCTACCGTACACCTTACACATGCACCCATGATGGAAATTTCTTCTACGGAAATACGGGACCTTATCGCAACCGGTCAATCAACAGAAAAATATCTTCCCCTTCCGGTACACGATTACATCGTAAAACACAATCTATATCAAAATCCCAAGTAAATATGGACAAATATATATACGCAAAAAACAGCGTCGAATTCGTTACCGTAGGTGTCGAATTCTGTGCGTTCCTCGAACGGGTACAAGAACTCACCCAAGAGGAGTTCGCTTCTACCTCCATCAAATTACTGCCGTTGCTTTATCTCAAAGCGACACTCCTTCCCATCGACGATGAAAATGAAGATTATCTCGACTCTCCGGAACATTTCGTAACCGAAGACGATTACGAATTTTTACGTGAAAATATAGGCCGTCTGATGGGTGAAAACGACGCTTATCTTGTCGTACAAAGCGATGAGATGAAATACAGCGACTTACCATTGGGTGCCAGCATCGCCGAGGATATGGCCGATATATATCAGGCCGTAAAAGATTGCATCGCAGCTTATCGTACCGAAAATGAAGATACCATGCGGGTAGCCCTTACCGAATGCAGAGAGGAATTTTCGAGTTACTGGGGCTCCAAACTGCTGAATGCTCTTGCCGCACTGCACCGCATCTACTATTCTCTGGACGACTTGGACAATGACTATGATTGCGAATGCGGACATCGTCATTCCCACCATCGCGATGACGAAGAAGATAATTTCTATCAAAAAAGACAATCGGCATGGCTCGACGATGAAGAAGATGCCGATCGTTGGTTATAACCACCTTTCCCGATATGACATCTCAAATCAACGCTGAAAATCTAGCTGCATTGGAAGTTATCAAATTTCCCGGGAAAATAGTAACCGTCAATACCGAAAACGAAGCATACATGGCAGCAGAAAGCCTCATGAACGAGACTGTGGTCGGCATCGATACCGAGACCCGACCCTCTTTCAGAAAAGGTATCATGCACAACGTTGCCCTCGTGCAAATATCGACATGGGATACATGCTACTTGTTCAGAATATGCCGAATAAACAATATCCACGCCATAAAACAGATTCTCGAGTCGACCGGCACTCTGAAAATCGGATTGTCATTGAAAGACGATTTCGCGGGATTGCGTCGCCTGTCGCCGATAATCCCGCACCACTACATCGAGTTGCAACAATATGCGACAGCATTCGGCATCGAAGAAATGAGCTTACAAAAAATTTATGCGCTTCTTTTCGGAAGAAAAATTTCAAAAACACAACAACTGTCCAATTGGGAGGCTCCGGAATTGACAAACGCCCAACAACTCTACGCAGCAACCGATGCGTGGGCCTGCCTCCATATCTACAAAGCCCTCAAAGGAGAACCTCTTCCCGCTGAATATCGGAAAATATTCCAAACTCCCCAACTGAAAGAAATCGAAAAACGTTTTATCCAGAAATAACGTCATCACCATGAAAATAAAGAAATACGATCTTATCCCACTATTATTATTTATATACACCATTGTCATGGCCGTATGGGGCTGGAATCAGTTCGACGGAAATCGTTGGGAATTTATCGGCATGTTAGCAGCCAACATTCTTGTCATCGTACTGCTGCGATTTGTACTGAAACGCAGGGAAAGATACCGCAAAGAAATGAAAGAGAGGAATAATAAAATCCTTTCCCAGCAAGAAAACACGCCGAAAGATCAGGAATAATCTTCTCCCAAAATCAAACAACTACGGCCAAATCTTAAAAATAGATTTGGCCGTAGTTGTTTGATTCAAAAACGATTTATTCATCGGGAACGCTTCAAGGTAAAGCAGGTAATTTCGGGTTCCATACCTATGCGCATGGGAATTCCGACATAACCCAATCCGCGATTGACATAAAGTAATTGTTCATTTTCTCGATAAAGACCTTCCCACTCCTCATATATCCATGACGAAGGCGACCAATGCAATTTTCCCCAAGAAATACCGCATTGTGCCGCGTGAGTATGCCCCGAAAGCGTCAAGTCGATAAACCGATGCCCCAACACTTCCTGTCTCCAATGTGAAGCATCGTGAGAAAGCAGTACGGTAAACAATGTCGAATCAACTCCGGATATAGCCAACGGCAGATTTCCGTACTGCCGGAAAGGCGGTTTGCCGGTGTTCTCTACTCCCACCAACAAGAAAGAAGTGTCTCTGACCGCAATCGTGCGCGAATTGTTCAACAATAAATCAAATCCACATTCTTCGATGCCGCTTTTCGTTCGATTCAGATTTATATTTTTTTCTTCGGGTGTTCTCCATCGAGAATAATCGCCATAATCATGATTCCCTAAAACAGCATATTTCCCATAACGGGGCATATCCATAGAGGCAAATATATCTACAATCTCTGGTGTAATCTCCGACGAGAAATTATTGACAAAGTCTCCGGTAAAAACCACCATATCGGCCCGACAATCATCGATCAACTCCACAGCTTTGCGCATAACCCGGGTATAATCGCCCCAATTCCCGATATGCAAATCGGAAAATTGTACGATCTTAAAACCATCGAGTTGCTCGGGCAGATCCCGATACGCCAAATCCACCTCTTTTACATGCACCCGAGTGCGACCGATAAAGGCTGCATACACAAACAAAACAACCAGCATAACAGCAATACCCGCACCGATACGAGAAAGCCATAAACCGAGCGTTTTACAGAACCCGATCATCGCACGACCGGCCACATCGAAAATCGTATATATGACCTTAGGGATATATATAAGGGCGAAAAGCCATAATATCCACGTAATGCGAGCCATGAACTTATAATCGGGAAGATCGTTCGAGAAAAACCGCATACCGACAAAAAACAAAACAAAGAAAACTGCCGGCAGCCAATAGATCAATCGCAAATACCTATTACCAAGTCGGTTACGAATTTTCAAATAAATCCAAATATCGGGACCGATGATAAAGAGCAATCCGACAAGCATGGGCAGAAAATAAAACTTCATATCCTATTACAGTCTAACAATGATTAAACAAATTATCTTGTCTCTACATTACATTTCCACTCTCAAACGATTTCGTTGAATATGAAAAACATTTACTTTTTCATATTCGGGTCTTCAAGACCATAATGCGAACGGGCATCTTCTCTTTTCAGCCAGAGAGAAATAAATATAGCCACAATCCCAAAGGTGGCGAAAATAAGCATAGGTATCGTATAATCATACGTTACAACACTTGCTCCATCGACATGTGTCGAATAGGTCTCAATGACCCAGCCGATAAGTACCGGTACCATAGAGAGGCCTATATTCTGAATATAGAATATCGTCGCATAAGCCGATCCGAGCTGTTTCATAGGAATAATCTTAGGTACACTGGGCCACAAAGCCGAAGGCACCAAAGAAAAGGCAATACCTAAAACAACCATTATTACGATAGCAAACCACCACGTAGGCAAAATAGGCAATGCAAATAAAAGATGAACGATCGTCAACATGACCGATCCAATAAGCATAAGCGTAGCTCCTTTACCAATGCGGTCATAAAGAGTTCCGAAAACCGGAGTCAACAAAATCGTACCGAACGGCAACATGGCAGGAATAAGTCCTGCCATTTCGGGTTCTACATGATATTTGGCAATCATCAGCTTCGTGGCGAATTTCAAGAACGGGAACACCCCGGCATAGAACATCAGGCACAACAAGGTAATCAGCCAAAAGCCTTTGTTGGTAAAAATCAGTTTCAGATCTTTCAGCTGGAAACCTTCTTCCTTTTCCTCGCTGACCGCTTCGACAGACTGGTCGAGTTTCTTATCCATGACACAATATACCAAGTATGCCACCAAACCTACACACAGGCAAAGCGCACCGAATAGTACCGGATAAGAAACACTATGCATTGCTCTCGCCATAGGCAAGCTACACGCCAACGCCACAGCCGTACCGATACGGGCCATCGCTACCTGCAACCCCATAGCCAACGCAACTTCATGGCCGGTAAACCATTTGATGATGACTTTTGAAACTGTAATTCCTGTAATTTCGGCGCCCATACCGAAAACGGCAAATCCCAAACTGGCCAAAACGACTTGAAGGTGATACCCCATAAATGTAGCATCGCCGAAATCGGTTGCCAAAGCATACCATTTGAGCAAAGCTCCACCCAACATAAGAGATGAACTCATGACTCCCGTAAAACGAATTCCGCACTTATCGAGAATAATACCGCCGAAGAAAAGCATCAGCAAGAAAACATTGATATAACCGTATGCGCCCGAGAAGAAGCCGTACTCCGAGCTGCTCCAACCCAAACCGCCGTCGGCAACGGGCGTTGTACACATAACTTCGAGCGACGCCATCACATCGGTGATAAAATAGCCGCACATCATGGTAAATGATACGATAAACATAGCCGTCCAACGGGCTATGGGACTGTCATTGAGTTTTTTTCTGATTAATTCGGTCATTTCTATATTGTTTTTTGATTTTCAAACACAGAAAAAGAGAGGCCTTCCGAAACCTCTCTTTTTTACTTTCATTTCTTCTCCAACAACACGACATTCTCGACATGATGCGTATGCGGGAACATATCTACCGGCTGCACGCGAGCCACCCGATAATCGACATCGAGCAGAGACAAATCCCGCGCTTGGGTAGCCGGATTGCAACTCACATACACGATACGTCGGGGAGCAGCAAAAAGCAAAGTCTTGATGACATCGTCGTGCATGCCGGCACGAGGAGGATCGGTAATGATTACATCGGGGCGACCATGCTCTTCGATGAAAGCGGGAGTCAGCAAATCTTTCATGTCGCCGGCATAAAAAAGGGTATTGTCCAACCCGTTGAATGCGGCATTGGCTTTCGCATCTTCTATCGCCTCAGGCACATACTCGATACCGATAACTTTACGTACACGACGGGCTACGAAATTGGCAATCGTTCCCGTTCCCGTATAAAGGTCATAAACCAACTCGTCGCCGGTAAGAGCGGCAAAGTCGGCAGCCACTTTATATAACTCATAAGCTTGAGCCGAATTGGTTTGATAGAACGATTTCGGCCCTATCTTGAAACGCAACCCGTCCATCTCTTCAAAAATATAATCCCGTCCCCGGAATACATGTACCTCTTGATCGGTAATCGTATCGTTGGCTTTGGTATTGACAATATACAGCAGCGAAGTGATCTGCGGAAATTCTCGGGCAATAAAATTCATCATGGCCTGTATCCGTTCGGTATCGTCTTCGAAAAAAACAACGATAAGCATAATTTCTCCTATCGACGCCGTGCGAACGATGATATTGCGCATAAATCCTGTTTGTTCGCGCAAGTCAAAGAACGGATAGTTGTTATCGATAGCAAATTTCTTGACGGCCAATCGTATACGATTGGATATATCGTCTTGTAGCCAACATTTTTTTATATCGAGAACTTTATCGAACATACCGGGAATATGAAATCCCAATGCATTTCTATCGGTATATTCATCGGCCGACGCCAGTTGCTCGGCAGTAAGCCATGATTTATTCGAAAAAGTAAACTCCAACTTGTTCCGGTAAAACTCGGTATGTGCCGACCCTTTGATCGGATCGAATTCGGGCAAAGGAATTTTTCCGATACGGGTCAGATTATCGAATACCTGTTTCTGTTTATATTTGAGTTGGTATTCATAAGGAATATGTTGCCATTTACAGCCCCCGCACACGCCGAAGTGTTCGCAAAACGGAGCAACCCGAATCGGTGAGCTGACATGAGTCTTTATCACCCGCCCCTCGGCATACTTATGTTTCTTGCGGTATATTTGCAAATCGACAATATCACCCGGCGCACCGTAAGGTATAAAAACCACCAAATCATTTACCCGGGCCACAGCTTTCCCTTCGGCTGCAATATCGGTTATCTCGACCTGTTCGAAAACAGGAAGTTCTTTCTTTTTTCGAGCCAAAACAAACAGATTTTGAATAAAAACAAATTTGTTCAAAGGTAACGATAATTCTTTTAATTCCCCTATTCTATTGAAAAAAAATGACACGGGTATTAAATATGGTATACAATCTTTTGCATATATCGATATTCCTTATATTTTTGTCCACGCCAAATGAAAAACATTTTTATCAGTCATTTTGTATTTTATACTGAAAGACATTTTTATACTAACCTTATTTTTATATGAAACAAGTCTATACTTTCGGTAACGGCCAAGCAGAAGGTCGTGCCGACATGAAAAACCTATTGGGCGGGAAAGGTGCCAACCTCGCAGAAATGAACCTTATCGGTGTTCCCGTTCCCCCCGGATTTACCATCACTACCGAAATTTGTACTGCATATAACAAAAACGGTAAAGAAGCCGTCGTAAAAATGCTGAAAGACGATGTGGAAAAAGCAATCGCACACGTAGAAAAACTAATGGGCACAAAATTTGGCGACGCCGAAAATCCGCTGTTAGTCTCTGTTCGTTCGGGAGCACGTGTCTCAATGCCGGGTATGATGGACACCGTTCTCAATTTGGGTATGAACGATGATGCCGTAGAAGGAATCGCCCGGAAATCGGGCAATCCCCGTTTTGCATGGGATTCCTACCGGCGTTTCGTGCAGATGTACGGAGACGTCGTTTTAGGCATGAAACCTCAAAATAAAGACGATATCGACCCCTTCGAAGAAGTCATGGAAGAGGTGAAAAGCGCCAAGAATATCAAAAACGATACCGAACTCTCTGTCGATGACCTGAAAGAATTGGTTGTACGATTCAAAGCTGCCGTAAAAGCCCGCACGGGAAAAGACTTTCCCTCTTCTCCCTGGGAACAACTATGGGGTGCGATTTGCGCCGTGTTCGACAGCTGGATGAACGAACGCGCCATACTATACCGCCGCATGAACCAGATTCCCGAAGAATGGGGTACGGCGGTAAACGTGCAAGCTATGGTATTCGGCAATATGGGTAACACCTCGGCAACCGGCGTAGCATTTACCCGTGATGCCGCAACGGGAGAAGATATTTTCAATGGTGAATACCTCATCAACGCGCAAGGTGAAGACGTGGTGGCCGGAGTGCGTACTCCCCAACAGATAACACTCGAAGGTTCACGCCGCTGGGCTAAATTGCAAGGCATCGGCGAAGATGTACGCGCCTCGCAATACCCCTCGCTCGAAGAGGCCATGCCCGAGTGTGCCAAAGATCTCATCGCCACCCAACAAAAGCTCGAAGATTATTTCAAGGATATGCAAGACCTCGAATTTACGATACAAGACGGTAAATTATGGCTTTTGCAAACACGTAACGGAAAACGCACCGGCGCCGCTATGGTAAAAATAGCGATGGATATGTTACGTGCCGGAATCATCGACGAAAAAACAGCTCTCAAACGTATGGAGCCGCAAAAACTCGATGAACTGTTACACCCCGTTTTCGATAAAGATGCCGTAAAACGCGCCCAAGTCATGGCCAAAGGTCTCCCAGCCTCACCGGGAGCGGCAGCCGGACAAATCGTATTTTTTGCCGATGACGCTGAGGCTTGGGCCGAAAAACGCAAAAAAGTAGTTATGGTGCGTATCGAAACTTCGCCCGAAGACTTACGAGGAATGAGCGTGGCACAAGGTATTCTCACCGCACGCGGCGGTATGACTTCACACGCTGCCGTCGTAGCACGCGGAATGGGTAAATGTTGCGTATCAGGTGCCGGTGAAATAAAAATCGATTACAAAGCCCGCACTCTCGAAATGTCGGGTAAAACCTATAAAGAAGGTGATTGGATTTCATTGAACGGTTCGACCGGTGAAGTATATGACGGACAAGTCCCGACCGTAGAAGCAGACATGAGCGGAGACTTCGCCGCTATCATGAATTTGGCAGAAAAATATACCAAAGTCGATGTCCGTACCAATGCCGATACACCCAAAGACGCCTCGGTAGCCCGTAAATTCGGTGCCAAGGGTATCGGCTTGTGCCGTACCGAACATATGTTCTTCGAAGGCACACGCATCAAAGCCATGCGAGAAATGATTCTTGCCAAAGACGAAGACGGTCGCCGTCATGCTCTTGACAAACTCCTGCCGATGCAACGCAGCGACTTCGAGGGTATCTTCGAAGCGATGGACGGATTTGGCGTAACGATACGTCTGCTCGATCCCCCCTTGCACGAATTCGTACCCCACCAATTAGCCACTCAGAAAGAACTGGCCGAAGAGATGGGACTCACCATAGAAGAGGTAAAACTCGCTTGCGACTCGCTGGCCGAATTCAATCCCATGCTGGGACACCGAGGTTGCCGTCTGGGCTGTACCTACCCCGAGATTACCGAGATGCAGACGCGGGCTATCATCGAGGCCGCCCTCAACGTAAAATCGCATGGTATAAAAGTATTCCCCGAAATCATGGTTCCTCTCGTTGGAGTAGTTGAAGAACTGAAATTGCAAGCCGAAGTAATCCATCGTACAGCTGCCCAAGTATTTGCCGAACGGGGAGACAGTATCGCTTACAAGGTAGGTACCATGATAGAGGTTCCTCGTGCTGCCGTAACGGCCGACCAAATCGCCGAAGTGGCCGACTTCTTCTCTTTCGGAACAAACGACCTTACACAAATGACATTCGGTTATTCGCGCGACGATGCCGGGAAATTCCTCAAAATATATAAAGAAAAAGGCATTCTCAAAACCGACCCGTTCGAAGTACTCGACCAAAAAGGCGTGGGCCAGCTCGTACGTATGGGTGTAGAAAAAGGCCGTTCCACCAAACCGGGATTGAAAATCGGTATCTGCGGTGAACACGGCGGTGAACCGTCATCGGTAAAATTCTGCGCCTCACTCGGTATGAATTACGTTAGTTGCAGTCCTTACCGTGTACCTATCGCCCGCGTAGCTGCGGCGCAGGCTGCTATCGAATAACTCCCAATCCTTTTAACGAAAATCCGCTCGATCCAAAATATCGAGCGGATTTTTTATTTTCCAAGTAACAATTTTCCTGTAAGGTATCATGAAACCTAAAAAAGATAGAAATTTCCCTAAACACTTAGAATGTCGACATCATCGTTTGCAAACCATAGAAATAATCTTTTCACATACATTTTATATTATCAGATATAAATATATTATATTCCAATCTCTTACCAATCAGCAAAGAATATTTGCCTCACTCAAAAGGCCACGAAGATAAAATTATAAAACTTTTGTACGTAAAAGCAGAGATGCCGTATCAAAAGATACGGCATCTCTGCTTTTCAATATATCTGTAATACGAGATAATTATACTCCGAGCGAAGCGGAAACGGCTTTGATTTTTTCTTCGGCTGCTGCCACGGCATTATCATAATCGGCACGCGATTTGAGTTCTCCGCTGACTTCGATATAGAATTTGATTTTGGGCTCGGTTCCCGACGGACGTACCGAAACTTTCGTACCGTCTTCGGTAAAGTATTGCAATACATTCGAGGTAGTCGGCATATCGAGCGTATATTTCTCTCCTGCCACAAAATCATGTGCAACAAGCGTGGCATAATCTTTTGCCAATACGACTTTCGACCCGGCGATTTCGGTAATGGGGTGTTCGCGGAAATTCTTCATCATAGCTTCGATTTCTTCTGCACCCGACTTTCCTTTACGCACGACCGAAATACCCTTTTCCTTAGAAAATCCGTATTCGACATATATGTCCTGCAACAGTTCATACATCGTCTTACCGTTATCTTTCGCCCATGCCGCTATCTCGGCCATCATGGCACACGCCGACACGGCATCTTTATCACGAACGAAATCTTCTACCAAGAAGCCGTAACTTTCTTCTCCGCCACCGATATATTGACGTTTACCCTCAAGTTCCCGCATTATGGCAGCAATCCATTTAAATCCGGTGTACACATCGAAGCACTCTATTCCGTTACGGTCGGCGATTTTCTTCATCAATTCTGTGGTTACGATCGTCTTTACCATATATGCTCCTTCACGAATGCGGCCAGTCGCCTTATACTGCGAAATAAGGTAATGAGTAAAGAGCAGAGCATTCTGGTTTCCATTCACTAGAATCCACTCGCCCTTATCGTTCTTTATGGCGATACCCATACGATCGGCATCGGGATCTGATGCCAACACAATATCGGCATCGACCTCCTTGGCCTTGCGTATAGCCAAGTCGAGAGCCGCCGGTTCCTCGGGATTGGGCGATTTTACTGTGGGGAAATCACCACTGATGACATCTTGCTCGGGTACATGTATCACATGGGTAAACCCGTAAGCAGCCAAAGCTTCGGGGATAAGTCTTACTCCCGTACCGTGTATCGGTGTATAAACGATTTTCAAATCGTGCTGACGGGCGATGGCCTCGGGATTGAGCGACAAGGCTTTGACACGAGCAATATATTTTTCGTCGATTTCTTTTCCGATCATCTCGACCAAAGCCGGATTTCCATTGAAATTGATATCGGAAACCGAACGTATTTTATTGACCTCGGAAATCGTATTTTTATCGTGGGGGGAAATCATCTGTGCCCCATCGTCCCAATATGCTTTATATCCGTTATATTCTTTGGGATTATGCGAAGCAGTAAGAATAATACCGCTCTGACAACCCAATTCCCGAATGGTGTACGACATTTCGGGTGTAGGCCGTAAAGACTCGAAAAGGTATACTTTTATACCATTTGCCGAAAAAATATCGGCCGATATTTCGGCAAATTTACGGCTGTTGTTCCGACAATCATGCCCTATGACCACTTTTATCTGCGGTAGCGAAGCAAATTCTTTTTTCAGATAATTGGCCAATCCTTGTGTCGCAGCTCCTACGGTATAAATATTCATACGGTTGGAGCCGACACCCATGATACCGCGCAATCCGCCGGTTCCGAATTCCAAATCTTTATAGAAAGCCTCTATAAGGTCGGTTTTATCTTCGCTATCGAGCATACGCCGCACTTCGGCACGTGTCTCCGCATCATAACCTTCTCCCAACCAAACTTGGGCTTTTGCGGTTACTTCCTTGAGTAGAACTTCGTTTTCCATGTTATAATTCGATTTAATTCATATCAATGGCTATATGACAAATATAGGGATAATATTTCTAAATTCACAATTATTCGTGCGAAATTTCACTACCATCAAAAAGAAACTTTGAGACGATCGCCGGCATCTTCGACGATGGTACGATAAAACTCTTCGGAATATCCCGGGAACTCGGGATATTCGGGTATACCGTATGCATTATACATGAATTGTCCGTCTTTTTCCCGTTTACGATTTCCATCGAGATATTTCACCAACAGGTATTCTCCCAACTCCCGCCAGCGGACGGTCGACGAATCGGCTGCTTCGCGACTGTACTTATCAAGAACGGCAAGGGCTTTCTCGGGTTGGTCGTAAAATATTTCCAAAACGCCCTGTTCAAGTTTAGGTTGTTGCTCATTGAAGGCTGTCTCGATTTGTCGCTGCAACGGACGTATATCTTCGATCATCTGATCATATCGGGCATAAGCCATGTTTGCCACCCAATTATAGACCCAGAAAGCCGATGTCCACGATACTTTATAAAGAGAGCCGTTGCCTTCTCTGAAACAAAGAGGGACTTCGGTAAGCGCCCCGACATATATAGGCACATAAACCGATGTATTGGCATCGTCTACCCCAAACCACAACACTCCGCCGAGAGCCGCCGGTAACCACTCCCGTTGCTGGGCGACAAGCGAGAACCCCGTCTGCTGAGTAGCGATAGCACGCTCATTGATATACTCCTGACTATCTACCTCAAAAGTCATAGGGCGGAAACGGTAGGGGGCCTTGAACGGCCCTGCTCCCGCATCTTGGGTCATATCGAACGGCGTTCCTTCAAAATGATCCCTCATAGCATCTTTCATATCTTGTACCGAAAGTTTGCGGTCGGGTTTTATATACAATGGCAACGGGGTCGACGATTCTCCGTATATATAAGGCAGGTATGAGACCATCGTACTATCGTAACGGTTGTAAAAACTCCACACACGTGCTTCACAAGCTCTCAACTCTTCAAAACCGGCAGGTGCATAGGCCGCCGAGAAACTGAAATCGCGATTCAACCCGTCGAAATATTTCTGTTCCCGGGCAAATGAAATAACATCGGGCGAATAGAGACAATTTTCGGGATCATCGAGAGGAAACCGGTGTATGCGGGAGTGATTGGCATGCGCAGCTATACAATCGTCGGGAATACGCACAGCCACCCACACGGCGCCTTTCGATGCACTCCCCTTCCCTATCATTTCAAGAATCCACACCTCTTCGGGATCGGCAATCGAAAAACTCTCACCACTGCTGTAATAGCCGTATTTCTTCACCAAGTCGGTCATCACGGTTATTGCCTCCCTTGCCGTTCTTGCCCGTTGCAGAGCCAACTGCATGAGACTGCCGTAATCGATGATTCCCGTCGTATCGACCAATTCGGGACGGCCGCCAAATGTCGACTCGGTGATCGAAAGTTGGTGTTCGTTCATAAATCCTACCACTTTATAGGTATGCTCGACTTGCGGAATTTTTCCCAACGGCTTATTCGTATCGCAATCCCGTATTTCTATCTTACTGCCTTTGGGGTGATCGGCAGCCGGAGTAAACGAAAGCGCACCATACAAGGTATGCGAATCGGCCGCATAGGTTATGAGAGTAGAACCGTCGACGGTTGCCTTGCGACCGGCCAAAAGGCTGGTACATGCATAAATGGTCGTAACGACAAATAATAAAGATACGGTAACAAATATTCTTTTCATAGGTCAATCATATTAAATGCTTTTTAAATCAATTTTTTATTCCAAGCTCTTACATTATACCCCCCCCCAATTGCTTAAATGGTTATACAAATATAGGGAAAATATATCTACTATACCGTTTTTATAAAAAAAGAGAGCAATCCTTGATTTATTGATGCATACGACAAAACCATGAACAAAAACAACTCCGACTTTGAACAGCATAATAAAATTCAAAAAAGGAGCCAATTATCGGAAAGTTTTCAGAAAAGAATCATAAGAAATAGGTTGTTTGAGAATTAGGGCAAATTCTTCCCTTCGGTCGTCAGAATAACAATGCCTTCATTCCGAACATATACGAGTGATCTCATGTTCGGAGAAAAATTATTCTCCTTAATGAAAAATAAGAGAAAGATTCTTTATTTTACTCATGGCGTTCGGGATATCAATACCTAGATATTTTCTCTTTTAAAAATCTCATAACGGATTATTACAGACCCATCGGAAACAATGGACTATAAACAAAAAAAATTGATTGTCTCACGACAACCAATCTCTGTTAACCTTAAATCTAATACCATGAAAAACACAGTGCAAATATAGGGCATTTTATGTTATACAACATAGTTTTTGAGCATAAAATGCTACATATTTGCACTATTTAACTTTTCAGGGTATAAAATGACATCACTCGGCTATTTATAGCCGTCATATTCTTCTTTATTCGGGAATATGCTGTCCCAAATCGTATCTTCGCGAGAAATATAATCCTGATAAAAAATCAAAAACGCCTTTCTCTCATTATACCCTTTCGACATACACCATTCGGTGAAATTTTCTTTCAACTCCTCATCAGCCTCTAACAATGAAAGAAATTGGGCTTCGGCCGACTCCACTTCGGGATACTTCTTGATAATATCGACCAGTAGTTCTTCAACATCAAAATAATTCATACGCAAAAGTCAAGATTAATAGAGATCACTTAATAAAACACTTTTTGCTGCATTTTGTTCTTTTATCCTCAAATATATATAAATTTCCCATACAACACAAATTATTGTACACAAAAGACAAAAACAGGCTGTTGCGATTCTGTAACAGCCTGTTTTTTACCTTTTCTCCTATAAGACATCTCAAAAGCGCACCATGAGTTCAATAACGACTTTATCTTTTTCCGAAACGGCCACTACGGCATCTTTCTTATAGAAATAATTTTCATAATTGATACGCAAATCGGCAATGAAAGGTTTTGCCAGGCTCAAAGTCGTTCCTACGGTAATACGCTTACGTGCAGCATCGTTTACGACCAATGATCCGTTATCACCGACCTTCCCATTACTATGATCACTCATGCAATCGAATCGACCGAGAAACGATATTTTTTGAAAAACTTTTGGCAGGAGTTGGTCGTAGCAAACAAATCCATTGAACGCATCAACATTTGAAAATGTACCATTCGCATAATGTTTCCGCAAAAATTCTGCCTCGACATGCCACCGCCCGGACTGATAATATGCGCCTATATCGTACATATGAATATCGACTTTTTCGGGCGAAATCTTCTGTACACTGCCCACCAAATTAAAACCTTTGGGTAATTGCAGATGTGCTTTGGCCGAATAATTGATGCGATTTGTCCAGAAATCTTTTTGGTCGGTCAACCCCGACCCGTTGAAAATACCGGCTTCAAGCCGAATAGGAATTCCTACCTGTAATGTATATGCCAATGTCGCACCGACATCCCGCACATTCCCCACTTGCTTGGCGATAAACGACCGGTTGGCAAAATATTGCTGGTGAGGAGAACGATGAGCATCGATGGTAAAAGGGACACGCATCTGTCCGATTGTAATATCGAATGTCGGGAGCGGCGTTACACGGGCATAAGCGTCGAGCATTTTTATTGCCCCCTCATCAGAAAGGTCGATTTCTGCTTTATAGGAAACGATAGGAGCGACATTTCCCGTAAGACTGAAGCGGGCGTTACGAACCTCAAAGCGTCCCTCTTTTTCTTCGTACTGATACTCGTATTTTCCTCTTATCGTACCATGTATTTTAGGAATATAATCGGTCTTTTTCTGGGCATACCCCACCCCTGCAAGCCCTATCAAAAGGCCTGTACTGATGATAATTTTTCTCATATTCGTCGATTTTTCCGGTGAAGCTAAGCCTGATTCAATTTACGGTCTGCCCTCAACATATGCCTCAACAAGGAGACGGTTTCTTGCGATTCTTGCAAAAGGTTGAGATACACATATAAAACACTTATATATTCGCTCCGTTCCTCGTCCTGAATACTTTCGACCAAAGCCTTGCGTTTTCGAGAAAACATATCTTTCATTCTTTCACAATCGGCACGCAGCTCGATTGTCTCTTCAAAACGTCCGTTTCTCAAAATCGTCAGAGCCTGTTCAAAAAGCAAAATAACACCATTTTTCATGGGAACGAATTCATCGATGAATTTTTGAGGAAGCGGAGTAAAATTGTTATCGACATGTTCGAGACACGGCTCGCAGATACGGAGCAAACTATACATAATCTGCTCGCAACTGTTGCACCCCAAATGGAACCATGTATTTTTTTCAATGGCTATTTCTTTTGTTACACGATGCATTCCCAACGTCTCTTTACGACGTACATTTTTCAAAATGCTTTTCTCCTGCCGCAACATGGTATCTGCCCTACGCAACATTCTCAAATCTTCGTGAATAAATCCATCGGTTATATTACCATATATCTGTATCGCGTCGGAAAGGAAGATACAACGGTTCTCAACGATATGACGATGCAATAAAGTCCATACCTGTTCTTTGTCTTTCGTTGCCAACATATCGTAGAATATCGTATCTTTTTTCTCCGTCTTCGATTTCTTGCGATAAACGATATTGCTGCGAATCAAAATGCCCACGCCCAATACGACAATCGCAATGGCTGCCCATACCCCGCCGAAATACATGATAAGAGCTATGGCAAAAGCTATCAGGAAGGCTGCTCCGGCCGTTATAAACCAACCTCCTACGACCGAAAGTACTCCGGTAATACGGAATACAGCGCTTTCACGGCCCCAAGCACGGTCGGCCAATGATGTTCCCATAGCCACCATAAATGTTACATAGGTTGTGGAAAGAGGCAGTTTAAGAGAGGTTCCCATTGCAATAAGCAATCCTGCCAAAACCAAATTGATAGAGGCCCGAACCAAATCGAAAGCCGCTCCGTTCTCGATTTGCACTTCATCTTGATTGAAACGGCTATTGATCCAAAGACGTACTCTCTCGGGAGTTACGTCTACCACCCATGCACTGACCGAAGTAAACCAGCGGACAAGGCTACGTGCCACACGTGAAGATCCGAACACCTCATCGCCCGTATCCTGCCGAGAAAGATCGACCGACGTTTTCACTACGTTGTGTGCTTTTTTGGAGGTCGCCAAAGAGAAAACCATTATCGCACCGGCAGCTATCAGAAAAAACAAAGGTGTCTTGGCCGGGCCGTTCAAAGAACCCATCAGGAAACCCGTCGGATCGCCAGCTCCGTTTGACATATAATCCTGATAGGAAGAATATCCGGCTAACGGCACACCGATAAAATTGACCAAGTCGTTTCCGGCGAAAGCCATTGCCAAAGAAAATGTTCCGACAAGAACGACCACTTTGAAAACATTCACTTTACACCAGTGCAATATCTGCATCAGAACAGTAAAGAACACCAAGCAGCCCCCCAGTATAAGCGCCGTATGATCATGTACAAAAGCTTTATTCTCCGCCGTCATGAAAGAGAGATCTTTCACCCCTTTTATAAGCATGAAATAGATAATCGCCGTTACTGCTATACCGCCGAACAACCCGGCTTTCCATCGCATCTTGCTTTTATAATTGAACGTAAATATGATACGGGAAATATATTGCACCAAAGCTCCGAAAAAAAAGGCGATAGCTACGGAAAGGAAAATACCCAAAATCACCGACAGGGCTTTCTCGGTATTCAGCAATTCGGCAAACGTAAGTCCGGTCGTGTCGGAAGCCAATTTGACCAAAGCCAATGCAAACGAAGCCCCTAAAAGTTCAAAGACCATCGAAACGGTTGTCGACGTAGGCATTCCCAAAGAATTGAATATATCGAGCAATACAATATCTGTAACCATCACGGCCAGAAAAACATACATCAATTCATAAAAATAAAATTGCTCGGGACGGAAAATTCCATGCCGGGCTATATCCATCATACCGTTACTCATCGACGCTCCGCAAAAAACTCCTATGGCGGCAATAATGATAATTGTTCTAAATCGGGCAGCTTTCGCTCCGATAGCAGAATTCAGAAAGTTCACAGCATCGTTACTCACGCCAACCCACAAATCGAAGATGGCCAAAAGGAATAAAAAGACGACAAAGCCTAAAAAAATTGTATCCATATTTTTAATTTTGGCACAAAGATAAAAGCACTATATGTGAAGAATATAACAAATTAATTACATTCCTATTACAAAAATAGGCATAAAAATTCAAAACAAATAATCCTTCACCATATTTTACTGCTTCCCTCCCGCGGTATTCCCGATAATTACTATCTTTGCATCGCTATTTATAAAAAGGTATGATTATCAACGAAAGAGAGACTCGTAAAGAATATATGCTCGAAGCGGCCAAACAAATCATGCTGGCCGCCCGCACGGCTCCAAAAGGTAAAGGTGTCGATATTATAGAAATCATCACACTAAGCGATGAAGACATCGATGCCGTATCGGAAGAGTTGCTCCGGCTCGCCGAAAAAACCGGCATGAAGTTCCTTATCCGGGACAGCGAAAACATACAAAGCGCCGACGCCATGATTGTCATCGGAACACGTCAGGCTCCGCAAGGTCTTAATTGCGCCTATTGCGGCTATGCGACCTGCGCCGAGAAACCGCAAGATACTCCCTGCGCCATAAATTCCATCGATGTGGGAATTGCCATCGGTTCGGCTTGCGCCAAAGCTGCCGATTTGAGAGTCGACAGCCGGGTCATGTTCTCGGCCGGTTGGGCCGTCGAACGGCTGGACCTGTTGAAAAATTGCCGCCAATGTATCGCCATACCCATCAGCGCGTCATCGAAAAACCCCTTCTTCGACCGTAAACCCAAAGAAAACAAGTGAAACAGACCGATTATATACTTCCGGCCGAATGGTATCCGCAATCGGGCATACAACTTACATGGCCCCATGCCGGGACCGATTGGTATGACATGCTCGATGAGGTGGAATCTTGTTTTATCGATATAGCCCGGGAAATTTCCCAAAGAGAACCCTTACTGATCGTCGCACCCGACATAGACCTTGTCCGCAGCCATATCGAAGCAAAAATCTGCGGGAAAAACATCAAGTATCTCCAATGTGAGACCAACGATACTTGGGCACGCGACCACAGCGGCATCACCCTCATACAACCGGAAACCGGCCAAACCCGGATTCTCGATTTCGCATTCAACGGTTGGGGTCTGAAATTCGCCGCCAATTTCGACAATCTGATTACCAGCCGTATCAATGAAAACAAGCTGTTCAACGGTGAATATGTCAATCGGTTGAACTTCGTTCTCGAAGGCGGCTCCATCGAATCGGACGGCAAAGGGACTCTGCTCACGACATCGGAATGCCTGCTCTCCCCCAACAGAAACGGAGAATGGGATAAAAAGCAAATCGAAAGTTATCTGAAAGAAAACTTCTCGGTGCAACAAGTATTATGGCTCGACCACGGATTCCTGTCGGGCGATGACCCCGACAGCCATATCGATACACTGGCCCGCTTGTGTCCCGACGACACAATTGCATATGTACGTTGTGCAGATAAAGACGACATGCATTATGAGGCACTCTCTGAAATGGAACGACAACTCCGTTCGTTCCGTTCGCTCGAAGGAAAACCCTTCCGTCTCCTGCCATTGCCTATGGCCGCCCCCATTTATCATGAGGGAGAACGATTACCGGCCACATACGCAAACTTCCTCATTTTGAATCATGCCATTTTGTATCCCACATACAGCCAACCTGACAATGACCGGGAAGCTGCACACATTTTGCAACAAACTTTTCCGGGATATGAAATCATAGGAATCGACTGCCGACCGCTTATCAAACAACACGGATCATTGCATTGCGTTACCATGCAATATCCGAAAGGCGCACTAAATATCTGACAATGCATCATGGAAAAGAGAATCACCGTAGGTCTGATACAACAGTCCAACACTCCTGACCGGGAAGAAAACATGCTCCGGCTCAAAGCCGGCATAGAACATTGCGCCGAGCAGGGCGCCCAACTTGTAGTACTCCAAGAACTGCATAACAGCCTGTATTTCTGCCAGACCGAAAATACCGAATGTTTCGACTGGGCCGAAACCGTTCCGGGGCCGTCGACCGACTTTTACAGCAAGATCGCCCGTCAATCGGGTATCGTTCTCGTTACATCGCTTTTTGAACGCCGTGCTCCGGGACTGTATCACAATACGGCCGTCGTCTTCGACAAGGACGGATCCATCGCCGGGAAATACCGCAAAATGCACATTCCCGACGACCCTGCCTACTACGAAAAGTTCTACTTTACACCGGGCGATCTGGGATTCGAGCCCATAACGACCTCGATAGGCCGTCTGGGTGTATTGGTATGTTGGGACCAATGGTATCCCGAAGCCGCACGTCTCATGGCTCTGCGAGGGGCCGATCTGCTCATCTACCCCACCGCCATAGGTTGGGAAAGCAGTGATACCGCCGAAGAAAAAGAGAGGCAACGCAATGCATGGATCATCTCACAACGAGGTCATGCCGTCGCCAACGGACTTCCGGTCATATCGGTCAACCGTGTCGGCCACGAACCCGATCCCTCGGGGCAGACCTGCGGCATACAATTCTGGGGAAGCAGCTTTGTCGCCGGTCCGCAAGGTGAAATTCTGTGGCAGGCGCCAAGCGACGTGGAATCCGTTCACACGGTAGAAGTAGACCTTTCCCGCTCGGAACAGGTGCGTCGTTGGTGGCCTTTCTTACGAGACCGGCGTATCGATGCATATGACAATATAACCCGACGTTTTATCGACTAAATACTAAAAAAACAATTATATATGAATCTTTTAGCTGAAATCGCACCGCACATCTACTATGTGGGAGCAAATGATCGTAAGACCCACAAATTCGAAGCACTTTGGCCGCTTCCATACGGCGTCTCGTACAACTCCTATTTGATCGTCGATGAAAAAGTAGCGCTTATCGATACGATAGAGGCAAGTTGTACCGAAACCTATCTCGACAATATCCAGAAGATTCTGAATGGCCGCACGATCGATTACCTTGTTATCAACCACATGGAACCCGATCACTCCGCATCTATTGCCGCCGTAAAACGTGCTTATCCGCAAATAGAAATTGTAGGAAATGCCAAAACGCTCGATATGGTAAAAGGGTTTTACGGCATTACCGACAATACGATTACAATGAAAGAAGGCGACTCGCTCTGTCTCGGTTCGAAAGAGCTGGTATTTTACTTGATTCCTATGGTACACTGGCCCGAAACCATGGTATCGTACTGCCCGCAAGAAAAGATTTTGTTCTCGGGAGATGCTTTCGGCTGTTTCGGCGCTCTCGAAGGCGGCATCGTAGACACTCAACTCGATTGTGAAATATATTGGGACGAAATGGTCCGCTACTACGCCAACATCGTAGGCAAATACGGTGCACCCGTGCAGAAAGCTTTATCGAAACTTTCGGGAGTTCCTCTTGAAATGATATGCTCGACCCACGGTCCGGTGTGGAAAGAAAACATTGCAAAGGTTATCGGCATATATGACAAACTAAGCCGGTACGAGGCAGAAGAGGGTGTCGTCATTGCTTACGGAAGCATGTACGGACATACGGCACAAATGGCCGAAGAAATCGCCAAAGAGCTGGCTGCCAACGGCATAAAAAATATTGCATTGCACGATGTTTCAGTATCGGACAAGTCGTATATCCTGCGCGATATTTTCAGGTATAAAGCCTTGATTATCGGAAGCCCGACCTACAATACCCTACTTTTCCCCGACGTAGAACTCCTTGTGTCGGCTCTCCGTAACCGGGAAATAAAATCACGCATCTTCGGTTGTTTCGGCTCATATAGCTGGGCTTGTCGTTCGGTCAAGGAACTGACCGCATTCGGAGAGCAAATGCATTGGGATATGCCCGGCTGTCCGGTCGAAATGAAACAAGGCGGAAACGACGAATCGATGCAGCAATGTCGCGAACTGGCCAAAGCGATTGCCGCCAAACTACAAATGGCGTAATCATATTCCATACGAATAAAGAAAGGAGGCAATATTGCCTCCTTTCTTTATTTAAAGCCGATCTACTTTTATCCATTTATGCTCTGCTCCGGAATATCGGGAAATATATTCTATATTGTTTACAAGAAAATAAAAGACTTTTGATTATATTTGTGAAATATAGGATACGGTCTTGCAATAGTCAAATTTAAACACTTCGTTTTTATTTGACTCGGTATTCACATTTTCGTATTATTTGTCAAAAGAAATTATGCTGTGAGATTTTCGCTGTAAAAATACCGGAAAGGATAACTCATCGAAAAACATGTAGCTTATCAATTACAGCGCGAACCTTACTCGCCATTCCGTTCTTCGGGAAATAGAAATATCAAGACGATACCATGAAAAAACGGTCAACGAATGAAATGCCATATAAAAAACTGACAATCGCAATCGTTCTATCGATTTTATTCGTCATAAACGGGTACGGAGAGAAAAATTTTTGGAGATTTCAAGTTATTGAAACGCCAAATTATGTCGTCAAGTCGATTCTGCAAGATAGCGTGGGCCTGATTTGGCTGGCTACCAACGATGGTCTTTACAGATACGACGGAAGCGACATCAAACCATATTTTCCGATTCCCGACTGTCCGTTATCATCGAACCGCATAGACCGTATTCAAGAACACGCTTCTCACCATATCTTATGCCAACAACGGAACATAATTATCATGTTTGACCGGAAACGTGAAAAGTTCGGTAACTTGCCCGAAGATTTGCAGAAATTAAAAGACATACGGGAATACAAACGAAACAAAGCCGTACCCAACGACCGCTGGCAGGAAATTCTGGCATCGGTAGAGTGCCCCGAAGTCGACCGCATCTATATGCACACATACGATCGCGACAGCAACCTGTGGGTAGGGACAAGCGACGGATTGTGGCTAATCACCCGTCAAGTATCTCTGTTCGATCATATCGACAGAAAAAGCGAAGTGGTTACTTTTTTCCGCGATGACAAACATCGTGTATGGGTAGTATCGACCGACAACCGCATACAAATACACGACGCAACCATGAATCCGCTCGGTTATCTCTCTCCCGACGGACGCATCGTAAAAGATGATACCGTCTTTCCTTATCCTGTACATTCTATCAAACAAGATCGTCGTGGAAATATCCTGATGGCTGCAAGAGAAAGCGGGTTACTCATATTGCAACCAAAAAACGACGGGAACCAATTCAAAATCAGGCAACTCAAAGCCAATGCAACAAATCCGGAATATCCCGACTTCGATAACATATACGAAATCCACATCGACCGGCAAGGTACATTATGGGTCGGCGGACAATACGACAAACTCAATATCGCCCGCCCGGACAGTACGGGCTCATATATTTTTTCCAATGCATCGACCGGTTTGAGTAAAGTTCAGGGTAAAATTCCCGAATCGGTGAGAAGTTTTCTGGAACTCAAAGAGGACATCCTGCTGATTTTCTCCGAGAACGGCTTATACTGTTGTAACACACGTTTCAACGATTACAGCGAACTCCGGTTCTATCATCAAACGCATGACAAAACCGATACGACTTCTCTCCCGCAAAACAACATATTGGCTGTTACGCAAAGCCATAACGGAGAGGTCATACTTTCCTGCGGAGGCCAGTTATGCGAAATCGTCGGGAAAAACTACCTGCAAGAAAAAGTACCTTTCCGAAAAATCGACACGCCCCAATTCCCCGCTTCGGTTGCCGCTTTGTGCAGCGACGATAAAGGCTTGGTCTGGGGGGTTACCAATCGCTCGGTATTCTCCTACGACCCGATAAAAAAAATCATAAACCATTACCCGCCCTCTTCCCCCAAAGAGGTAAGGCATTTTTCTGTCAACCCGTTTTTCGTACTGAACGATTCTTGTATCATGAAAGGGTGTCGAGAAGGTTGGATACAATTCGATCCCCGGAAAGTTGCCAAACGCTCAAACCTCGCACCCGTTTATATCTCGGAAGTAAAAACTCTCAAAACACAAAATTCCATTATCGTCGATACCGACAGTATCATCTCTTTGCGACCCGAAGAAAGGGAATTCTCCGTCCGGTTCTCGGTTCTCGATTACAATCGCACCTCCCCGGTATGGTATGCCTATCGTATGATCGGAGAAGATATGAAATGGTCTCTTACCGAGCAAAACGAGACCGCTCCTTATGTCGATCTCCCGGCCGGGAAATATACTTTTGCCGTGCGTTCCACCAATGGAGACGGCCGATGGCTCGATAATGAACGAAAACTCATCATCGAAATACAGCCTTATTGGTACGAAAAAACAAGCATACGCTGGTGCATGGCCATACTTTTTCTGCTGTCAATTGCCGGAGGTTGGTGGCTCATCGACCGTTATGCCCAAAAACAGACTCTAAAAGCAATGGAAAAGTTACGGGCATTGCAACAAGAAGTCAGCGCACCCGACGTTATCCCCACGTCAGACTCCAACCAATCATCTTCCAGTCCTGAAACGACGGATAAGAACGATGCGTTCAGCCGAAAACTCCTCGCCTACTTAGATGCTCACATCGGCGATACCGACCTCAAAGTGGAAGACTTGGCTTTACATCTGGGTATGAGTCGCAAACAACTCCTGCAAAAAATGAAAACGTTATTCAACTGCACCCCGATAGATTTTATCATAGCGAACCGTATCACACGATCGCTCCAATATATGCAGAGTAATAACGAAATGAATATCGCCGAAATCGCCTATTGTTCGGGATTCAACGATCCCCGATATTTCAGTCGCTGTTTCAAAAAGCACACGGGAAAGTCTCCGAGCGAATACCTCTCCGAAGTGAAGAGGAAAGCAACAAAAGCGCAGACATAAGAGAGATGAGCAAACTACGCTTCACAAAATGTGCTGTCATTTCAAGAAATACTATTTCCAAAAACTTTTTCCTTTTCGTTCTGACGTTCTGAACAGAACAGCATGAAGTAAAGAATCTCCTGCCAAGAGAATTCTATGTATGAACTTCCTACTGCATTCGAGAGGACAATAGATTGTTCATTCGGAATGACAACTCCTCGAAAAACAAAGATTTCTCACATGCGTTCGGAATGATAATCAGATAAAAGGAGATTCCTCGTCGGCCTGCCGGCCTCGCTCGGAATGACATGTCATTCTGAACGGAATAGCGTGGAGTGAAGAATCTCCTGCCAAGAGAGCTTATATATGAACTTTCCACTGCATTCAAGGAAACAATAGCCGGGGATTCCTCATATTCATTCGGAATGACAGCTCCCCGAAAAACAAAGATTTCTCACATGCGTTCGGAATGATAATCAAATAAAGTAAGAAATTTCTCACATTCGGTCAAAAGACCTCGCCCGGAATGATAAAAAGGTGAGCCGGTTTGTCCGGCTCACCTACCATAAAACTCTACATCAAAGAGTCATGAATCATAAAAATCACTCACATTATTATTTTTGTATGAACTTTTTACCTTTCTGTATATAGATGCGGTTGGGTTCAACATTAAAGACCCGACGACCCATTATATCATAGATAGGCTCATCTTTCGAGATTTGCTCATCGGCTTTCACCTCTTCGATAGCCGAACCGTCGGTTGTGGCCGATACACGAATCTCCCCGACATACAAGAAATAAGTATTGATTTCGACATCGCCCGTCGCTTGCGGAGGAGTCATTGTACGTCCGGCCTCCGTGTCAGCAATTACACGCACCCATACAGCATCTTTTTCTTCGAGCGTGGCAGGAAGATCGGCTTCGAGCGGGAACCACAATCCTTGTCCCATCAAATCGGGATTATCAGAATCGGCGGCTTCTTTGATGGCAGCCGATGCAAGAGGAGTCCAATTCAAACCGTCCAAAGAGTATTCGAGATTTATTTTATCTGAACAATAACCGTCGGTACCCACAACGGCATGGAATTTCATGTCGGAACAACCTTTGGTCGGGAATTTGATATAGACATAGCCCGGAGTTTTGGTTTCATCGAGCAGATCGGAACTTTCTCTGATAGCGACACAATTACGGAGATCCAAAACGCGACTGGAAAACTTATTGTTACGAGTGCTTACAAAAGAAGAATCCGATCCGTCAAATCCAGCATAAGCAAGTGTATAATCACCTGCCTTATTCGTATAATTAGCAACCAGCGGCGATGCAAATTCTTCATTATTCTTTGTCAACTGATCGAGATTCCATGCTGCCAAATAATCGATTTCGGTAAACCGGGCCGTTATAGCCAAATCGCCTTCCAACACGATTTTGTGTTCCAAATCGGTATTTCCGTCGCTCCAACCATTGAACGTATTGAGTCCGTTGCAATCGGCAGTCAATGTAATCTCATCACCGATGAAATATTGGTCTTTCATCGGATCGATATTTACTTTGGCCGACTGTGAGCCTTCTATTTCATAGGAAAATGATGCTTTTATTTTTTGCGTATCGGTATACCATCTCTCGGCTCCGATAAACTTCCCTTTAATATAAGCGGTTTCGATACCCGCGGTATAGAGGTTATGACCGTTCCAAATCGAGAAGTCGCCGCTTTCCCGGGCGGCAAAATCCGACCAATCGAGTTGAGCCTCGGCCATCGTCATATTCCCGGTAATGTCGGCTACCTCGCCCGTCGATTCGTCATAGTTCAACCAAGCTCCTTCGCCTTCTTCATCTATGATCATGCCATCAGTCCAAGGACGACAATTCTCTATCACATTATTTTGAGCAAAGACCGAACCGTAAGCGCCACTGAAAATCATAGTTTGCTTCTCTTCGGGTAACGGAAGATTCATATCATTCACCCAATCGGGATAAAGGAAGAGATTGTTATTGATGTAATATTCCGATGCCATACCGGCACAAGAACCGACCTGAATCAGAGCACCTTTTGCTGCATTAGCAACAAACACATCATTGTTCTCGAATGTAAAGATCAAATTCTCCTTTGCTGCCTCATCGGGTACGCGAGTCAAAGCAAACAAGGCTTTCATGTTGGGCAAATTATAAAAAGTATTGTTGACCATGACAGCCTCGACGATACTTTGTGAGAAACGGAACATCTCCTGCTCACCGTCAGCATCGTGGAAAGTACAACCGCTCACTTCGAAATAATTGATATTACCACCATCGCAAGTCGAACGATAAGGCCAACGGCCAAACTCTAAAACTTCGCAATTACGGAAAGCCAACGTATCGATATAAGTAGGGGTACTCCGGCTGGAAACTATTTCCCCTGTACCTGTACTCCGCCGGGAAAGCGTCAGATTCTCGAAAATCAAACTAAAAGCATTTTCGGTACAAGTATCGATACCGATTTGCAAATCGAGGCGAGGAACCTTTCCGTCCTCATCGTTTTGACCAATAATATATATAACACCTTTTTGCGGACCTGTATCTTTGGTATTCACATTGATACCTCCCATACTGGCCGTAACGATAATAGTATCTTTCTGCCCAACGGTTTTACCTATCGCATTCCAAGCGATTCCGAAGTCGCCTTTGTTATCAACGACATAGGAGTCGGCCCATGCCGCCGTCGATAACATCAACGCCCCCACAACAAAAGAAATAATCTTTTTCATAACATTTAATTTTTAAGTGTGTTTTTGTGTATTAATAAGGAAAGAGCGTACATACAAATACAACCTCTTTATTGTTAGTTCTTGACAATGCGCTTGCTCAATACGCGCCCGTCTCCCATGTCGGCCACGATGATGTAAGCTCCTTTGTCGAGACGGCCGAGCCACATATAATCTCCCACGACATAATCGCAAGATAGCCCTGAAACGGTATACGCACGAAGAGCCGACGCTCCTTTTATCGCTACCGATTCCGAGGTAATTGCCCAGTCGGCATCGGCATTTTCATTCTCCGTTACAGGAATACCCGACTCCAAAGACTGGCATTCTCTCGTAATGCTGTTGACCAACGTGCTGAGATAGTATTCAAACCAACTATATCCAGATTTATGGGTTGTCAATGCATCACTCGGATCAGCCGAATCAAGCCCATACATATCTTCCCAATTATCGGGAATACCGTCACCGTCGCTGTCGAGCTTATTCCTCATCTCCAATTCGGTTGCGGTATATTCCACATAGCCGCCGACATCTTCGGGAGCATCGATCAAGCCGCCTGTACTGCCATTGGAACCTTTATCCCCCGAAACATAACTATATCCCCCCGTACGTACATCATTCGCCACACGCTCATCGATGGCGTCGCGTCGAAGGCAGCAACCGCCGTAACGGAGCACCTTTTCGTATGCAATATCGGCCGTATGGGTCGTCGTAGACCTGACCGTAAATTCGCGCGAAGCAATATAATCGTCCTTTTCCGCATATTCGCTTTCGACTATATGGAGTCCCTCATAATTATCTTCATCACTTGCCTTAGCATTTTGCTGTGCCTTCGAACCCAAATAGGGACTGGTATAGTCGAAACGGTTCCCGCTCAAATAGAAAACCCCATGCTCAAAAAACGTGTCATCGACACCTGCCTGAGTGATGCGCCCAGCAATCGCAGGCTTTTCGTTGGTCGCAGGACCGGGTTTATAATAGTTGTTGACGAAATTATAACTTCCGCCACCGCCACCATAACAACCCAACACCGGCCCCCAATTATAGATAACATTGTTACGCATATCTATAAGACATTTCTCGGGAAACTCATCATTCCCAACAAGCCTCGGTGTACGGCTGTAATGGTGCGCCAACAGGTTATGATGGTAAGAGGCTTTGTTACCGCCCCAAAGTCCGCCATACCCGTGAGCACCTTTCACGTGCGTAGAGGCGGCAAGGCTCTCGGTAATATAACACCATTGCATCGTAAAATTCTCTACACCGTAAAACGAAGCGGTCTCGTCGACGCTCCAAGAAAAAGAGCAATGGTCGACAATAATATCTTTCTGATTCCGTGCCCAAGCCGCATCGGTCTCAGCCCCGGAATCATCGCCCAAGCGGCTGCGGATATAACGCACGATCACATTATCGGTTTTGATGTGAAAACAATAGTTACGAAGGCATATCCCGTCTCCGGGCGCCGTCTGTCCCGCAATAGTAAGGTCTCCGTTATTGACAACAAGGTCACTTTTAAGTTCAATGGTTCCGGCTACATCGAACACAATCGTACGGGGGCCTTTTTGGTCGACCGCATAACGAAGCGACCCGGGATTTTTCGCATCGTCTTCAAGCGTCGTAACGTGATATACTTTGCCTCCGCGACCGCCCGTTACATAACACCCGCCACCTTCGGCTCCCGGGAAAGCCAACAATTTGTCCTGAGCAGTACCGGCAATAGCCACGCTCAACAACAGAGCCACGTTTGCGGTATGCAAGAACGATTTCAGTTTGATTCGATTCATGGTAATTTCATTTTAAAATATACTCTATTTTTATTTTCGATTCCAATCTCCTATCCCATCACTCCCATCTCCGATGCAATAATACACGGTAAAATATGTTCCTCCGATACAAGACAAAATGTATTTCATGGCGGCAATGTTATATATCGGTTCACAAAGTTAATATCGGTGGAGAGTCAAATGTGGATTCTATGGCAAAATCATGTGGACTTTTTATCCCTGGGTCAAAAAATCCACATTTACGGTCATTTTTTAGGTAATTACGTTTCCTCCACTACCCATTACCGAGCCATATCTCGATATAGGCGGCATTTTACACAGCCCCTCCTCTTCCTACGGTCTCGGGAATAAATAAAATAAAAGTCCGATAATCCAACTCATAGTAAAAACCCCCTTTATGCCCAAAAGCATAAAGGGGGTTTTTACTACCTATCTTTACCAAAAGGATTTCCCTCGAAAGACTCAAAATGCGCCTACCGACGAATGTGAATCTGAATAGCTTTTTCGACCGGCTGTTCGCTGACGAATATCAAGTATCCGCCCCCCCCGGCACCACTCAGTTTCCAACCCAAGACCGAATTTTTATGACGGTCGATTTCCTCCTGTATGTCATCGTACATCATATTGGGAAACATGGCGATTTGTGCTTCAAATGCTTTTCGCATCTGTTCTCCGAAAGCACGAGCATCACGTGCCACAACAGCATCCCAACAAGCTCGGGCAGCATCGCTCAGTGCTTTGGCATTCTCGGGCGTTACGTGAGTATCGGCCAGCACATCGTATGACGAACGTCGGGGATAAAGCGGATAAAGCCATATACGCTCTTCGATCCATTTCAACAATTCGGGATCGGTATTGCTCTCTATCTTCTCGGGCCAATAACCGCCGTTATATTCGAGTTTGTTCAAACCGGGCATGACGATACCCAATGAATCCTGAGAGCCGCTGACATATTTCGTTCCGGGAGGATTCTCAAAACAGAAAAGCGTCTTTGCCAACTTCTCCCTATCGCCCTCGGGTATATCGGTCTGCCACAGTTCAACCGCTTTTTTACGGGAGGAAGTAGACATTCCACTTCGGTCATTGAACTCATATTCGGGTTCGATGGAAATCGTCAATACAGGACCAGCGCAACAAGAGCTGACGAAAGGCTGATCGAGCCAACCGCCGGCCAAATCGATACGATAGGGTATACGGCACTCTTTACGCAACATGGTCGTAGAGCGCACCGGCAGATTGCCGTGAGGGAGACGCTTACTCACCATGTATTCTATGCCCAACTCCTTGCACAACTGTTCTTTCAGCGGGGTCGCACCATCGGAATTCACAAAAAAGATATCGGGTTTCAGTTCCCGCAACTCTTTTTCAAAATCGAGCAATCCACTGCCGCTATTCACCCACGCGTCTTTTACAACCCGAAGCGCTTTGACCATATACAAGCGTTCGGCTTCGGTATTGATGGTCTTACGAGCTTTCAGCTCATAAATCGTCTTATCGGAACCTATACCGACATACAAATCGCCATGTGAAGCTGCTTCCTCGAAGAATGCCACATGACCGCTATGCAACATGTCGTAACAGCCCGATACGAAAACTTTTTTCTTTTTCATTCTAATGTCAATAAATTATTTCTGTTCGTGATTTCACTTTGAGTATTCTTTTATATGTTGTTCGTCTTCCAGTCTACATATAAGCAACGTACCGTCTTTCTCGGCTACGATATAGCCGTCGAGCCCCTGCACGACGACCCGTTTTCCCGCCGGTACATGCACGATGCAACGATGCGAATCGATCATCTTCACGGAATCTCCCACACAGGCATTGCCGGACTCATCTCTCGGCAACAAGGTATGCAGGGAACCCCATGTCCCCAAATCGGACCAACCGAAATCAGCCGGAAAGACATACATATCCGAAGCCTTTTCCATAACGGCATAATCGACCGATATATTCTCGCAAAGCGGAAACATTTCATCTATGGCCGATTGCTCGCCGGGTGTATAAAATGATGGCGCAAGGCGATCGAATACATCGGCTATCGCGGGACAATAGGTGCGGAAAGCCTTTTCGAGGGTCTGCACATTCCAAAGAAAAAGTCCTGAATTCCAAAAGTAATTACCTGCTTCCAAATACTGTCGTGCCACATCGAGCGAAGGTTTCTCTCGAAACGATTCCACGGGAAAGATCTCACCATTCGACACCCCGCTTTGCCGTGCGGCAATATATCCGTAGCCGGTCTCGGGACGGGTAGGACGCATGCCCAGCGTGAGTATAGCCTGATTGTGATTTACAAAATCCAACGACACGGAAATAACTCGCTGAAACTCGGGAACATCCGTTACTATATGGTCAGACGGTGTAACGACAATGGCCGCATCGGGATTTTTCGATTTGATTTTCCAACCGGCATAGGCGATACAAGGCGCCGTATTGCGCATACACGGTTCGAGCAGAATATTCGATGCCGGTATGTCGGGGAGCTGCTCCCGCACCAAGCATTCATATCGTTTCGAGGTTACGACCCACATTTTTTCGGGACGGACGACAGACATGAAACGATCGGCCGTAAGCTGTATCAGAGATCGCCCGCAACCGGTAATATCGATAAATTGTTTGGGAACCTCGGGGGTACTCATCGGCCAAAAACGACTGCCGATTCCCCCTGCCATAATAACGAGATGTGCCTCTCCTGCCATTTTCACACGATTCATTCTAATTGCTCGCTAAGATATGGCATTCTTTTTTTTTAAGCAAATAAAGCTAACGAAAAGAACCATATCGGACTACCGCACATTATACAGAAACGAGCCTTTTATGTTCAATATATCCATATCGAATTCGAGATTTTTTTTACAAATCACTTATTTCCAGATAGAAAATATTCTTGGAATCTTCCCAGGGAATAAACTCACGGAGAAAAAAAACGAACACCGTATTTTATATTGCACAAAATAGCCTATATTTGTGCAGTTTTTTTGAAACAAATATTAAGATGACACCGACAGAAGTCGCTCTCAAAGAAAAAGAATCCGCTATATTACAATCTTTTAGCGGTATATTTCCCTCTATCGACACATTTTATGCCACTTGCTATCTCATAATCCGCAATGGCCATCAATGGGAACAGGAAAAGTCGGACATGTGGGAAGAAAAATGTGAAACCGTTGCTTGGTTCCGCCATAAAATAGAACGTATACTGGCTCAAAACGGATTGCCGGGTGAAGATATCGTCGCCGATATAGCAAGCGATTACTTCGAAGATTACGTCCACTATATCGACCGAACTTTCGACATAAGCAACGACGAATACATCAATTACATCAAACAACTAAAACTCATCTGAAAACACCGATAAATCCGAATCATAATGGACAAAAGTTTCAACGCATATATCGAAAACTCCATTCGCGACAACTGGGAACTGACCGCACTGAGCGATTTCAAAGGAGTTTCTTACAGCTATAAAGACATTGCCCGCAAAATAGAAAAGATGCATATCCTGATGGAGGCGGCCGGCATAAAAAAAGGAGATAAAATAGCCATCTGCGGCCGTAACTCCTCTCATTGGGCCGTCGCATTTTTCGCTACTCTTACCTACGGAGCCGTCGTAGTACCTATCCTGCACGAATTCAAGCCCGACAATGTACACCACATCGTCAACCATTCCGAAGCAAAGCTACTTTTTGTCGGCGATGTCGTATATGAAAACCTCGACAAAAGTAAAATGCCCAATCTCTCGGGTATTATCCTCATCAATGACTTTTCGGTTCTGCTCAGCAAAAGCAAAAAACTGACCGATGCCCGGGAACATCTCAACCAATATTTTGGAGACAAATACCCCGAACGATTCCGCCGGGAAGACGTTTCTTATCACAAAGACAGTCCCGAGGAACTGGCTCTCATCAATTATACATCGGGATCGACCGGTTTTTCCAAAGGGGTCATGCTTCCTTACCGCAGCTTGTGGACCAACCTGAAATACTGTTATGAAAATTTTGAATTTCTACACCCGGGAGACCCTATCGTATCGATGCTTCCGATGGCCCACATGTACGGACTGATGGTAGAACTCTGTACCTGTTTTGCAAAAGGTTGCCACATACACTTCCTTACGCGTGTTCCTTCACCGAAGATCATCATGGACGCATTTGCCGAAGTGAAACCCCGCCTCATCATCACCGTACCTCTCATCATCGAAAAAATCATTCGCAGTAAGATATTTCCCATGCTGGAAAAACCGCTTATGCAAGTACTGATGAAAATACCTCTCATCAATACACAGTTACAGCAACAGATCAAAATCAAACTCGAAGAGGCTTTCGGCGGAAACATGTTCGAAATCATCATCGGCGGAGCGGCACTCAACCACGAGGTGGAAATCTTCCTCCACAAAATAAATTTCCCCTATACTGTCGGATACGGCATGACCGAATGCGCCCCACTTATTTCCTATGCACCCTGGGACAAAGCCCGGGTAGGTTCGTGCGGTCGATTAATAGACCGAACGGAAGCCCGCATCGACTCGGCCGACCCCGCCCGCATCGTCGGCGAACTGCATGTCAAGGGAGACAGCGTGATGCTGGGATACTACAAAAACCAAGAAGCTACCGATGCCGTGCTGAAAGACGGCTGGCTCAACACCGGCGACCTCGCCGTCATCGACGATGACAACTACATCTACCTCAAAGGACGCAGCAAAAGCATGATTTTGGGACCCTCGGGACAAAATATCTACCCAGAAGAAATCGAAGCCAAAATCAATAATCTGCCCTACGTCAACGAGTCTATCGTCATCGAGCAAGAGGGAAAACTCGTAGCACTGATTTACCCTGATTTCGAGAACGCCGAAAAACAAGGACTGACCAACAAAATCGAAGAGGTAATGGAGGAAAACCGCATTACGGTGAACAAAATTCTCCCGGGTTACAGCCAAATTTCCAAAGTAAAAATATACTACGAAGAATTTGAAAAAACACCGAAACGCAGTATCAAACGGTATCTTTACCAAAACGCTTAATATTACATCTACCAAAAAGTGGGGCGCGACAGTTTTTTGTCGCGCCCCACTTTTTTAGTTCCACAATCTACAACTTCTCCTGTAAATATTTTCCGGTATAAGATTGCGGGCAATGCACTACTTCCTCGGGCGTACCACAGCACACGACATGACCGCCGGCGTCCCCGCCTTCGGGGCCCATATCGATGATATAATCGGCACACTTGATTACTTCCATATTATGCTCTACGATCACCACCGTATGACCGTTGGCTATCAATGCATCGAATGCCGCCAAAAGCGTCTTTATATCGTGAATGTGCAATCCGGTCGTCGGCTCGTCGAATACGAAAATCGTCGGCTCTTGTTTCTCGTTGCTGAGGAAGTAAGCCAATTTTACCCGTTGGTTCTCTCCCCCGGAAAGCGTCGATGAAGTCTGCCCCATCTTGATATACCCCAAACCGACATCTTGCAAGGGTTTCAAACGCCGTACAATTTTCTTTTCGGTGGTTCCGCTGCTTTCCGAGAAAAATTCCACGGCCTGATTGACGGTCATATCGAGAACATCAGCGATATTTTTACCCCGATATTCCACTTCGAGTATATCGGGTTTGAAACGTTTCCCATGGCACGACTCGCAAGGTAAAACAAGATCGGCCATAAACTGCATCTCGACGGTAATCGTTCCGTCGCCCTTACACTCCTCGCAACGACCTCCCTCGACATTGAAAGAAAAGTAGGCGGCCGTAAATCCCATCTGCTTGGCAGCCTGCTGCTCGGCAAAGAGTTTGCGTATTTCATCGAAAGCCTTCAAATAAGTCGCCGGATTAGAACGGGAGGAATGCCCGATAGGATTCTGGTCGACAAACTCTATATGTTTCATAAGCGACACATCGCCCGACAAACGGCCGTAAGTACCCGGCATCACCCCTTCGTCGTCATAACAACGCGCCAAAGATCGATAAAAGACATCTCTCACAAGCGAAGATTTTCCCGACCCGCTCACTCCGGTTACCACCGTCATGACATAAAGAGGGAAACGCACGTTGATATTTTTCAAGTTATTATGCACGGCGCCTTCTATCTCGATGTAATTGTGCCACGGCCGTCGTTGCACAGGAACGGGAATGCTTTCTCTGCCGGTAAGATATTTGGCAGTATAACTACGCTCGGCATTTACCAGTCCTTCTATCGGACCTTGATAGACGACTTCTCCTCCCAGACGCCCGGCCTGAGGGCCGATGTCGATGATATAATCGGCAGAGCGGATAATGTCTTCGTCGTGCTCGACGATAATCACTGTATTGCCCAACTGTTGAAGCCGACGCAAAACCTGAATAAGCAAAGCGGTATCGCGCGAATGCAACCCTATACTCGGTTCGTCGAGAATATAAAGCGAACCGACCAGACTGCTACCCAACGATGTCGCCAAATTGATACGCTGGCTCTCACCACCCGAAAGCGTCGATGACAACCGATTGAGAGTAAGATACCCCAATCCCACATCGGACAAGAATTTCAAACGGTTATTTATCTCGGTAAGCAAACGTTTCGCTACGGCGGCATCGTACTCGTCGAGCGCAAGATCGCTGAAAAAGCGTCGCAACTCGTCAATAGAAAGCACAACAAGCTCTGCAATAGACTTTCCTCCGACCTTCACATACTGCGCTTGCGGCTTCAACCGCCCGCCATGACACTCGGGACAGACCGTCTTTCCCCGATACCGGGCCAACATGACCCGGTATTGTATCTTATATTGGTTCTCTTCCACCATGCGGAAGAAATCATTGATTCCCTTAAACAGGGAATTACCATTCCACAAAAGTTTCTTTTGCGCCTCGGTAAGCTGATAGTACGGACGATGTATCGGGAAACGCGATGCCTCGGCCACGCTTATCAGAGCCTTTTTCCACTCGCTCATTTTCTCACCTTTCCAGCAGACCACGGCATCGTCGTACACCGAAAGGGATTTATTGGGTATCACCAAATCTTCATCGATACCGATGACCCTCCCGAAGCCCTCGCATACGGGACAAGCGCCGACCGGACTGTTGAAATTGAACATCAAATCATTCGGTTCTTCAAATGCCATACCATCGGCCTCGAAACGATTGGAAAAAGTATGCGACTCGATACCGTCGTCGGTATAAAAACGCAATAGGCACTCGCCATGTCCTTCGTAAAAAGCGGTCTCTACCGAATCGGACATACGGCTCACGGCATCGCTTGTGCGGGAAACGACCGAACGGTCTATCAACAGAAAAATCTGCGCCTCTTTCAAGTCTGCATCGTTTTTCGGCAACAAATCCTCGATACGCACAACCTCACCGTTGTACTCGGCACGGTTATATCCGCCTTTCAAGAATATATCGAGAACGGTATGCGGTTCACGGTCTTCGGGAAATCGCAACGGCGTAAAAAGAGCCATGCGCGTACCATCGGGATATGACAAGGCGCATTGTACTACATCTTCGACACGGTGCTTTTTCACCTCTTTTCCCGATACGGGAGAATACGTTTTCCCGACACGGGCAAAAAGCATACGCAAATAATCGTATATCTCGGTCGATGTCCCTACCGTGGAACGCGGATTGCGGGTATTCACTTTCTGCTCGATGGCGATTGCCGGCGGAATCCCTTTGATATAATCGCACTCGGGTTTACTCATTCGTCCGAGAAATTGCCTTGCATAAGCCGAAAGGCTCTCGACATAACGACGTTGCCCCTCGGCATATAGCGTATCGAATGCCAATGACGACTTACCCGACCCGGAAAGGCCCGTGATAACGATAAGTTTGTTACGGGGTATCTCCAAATCGATGTTTTTCAAATTATTGACCCGAGCCCCTTTTATAGAAATGGATTGTTCTGACATACCGTCGAATTATTATATAGTATGCAAAGATAGTGATAAACCTTATACTCACGAACGGAATATCCCCTCTGATTACCGTTTTTTTACACCCGGAATTATGAAAGAAACAAAAAAGCTTATTTTTTCACCGACCGAACGATACAAGCCATGATTTTTTTGTTATCTTTGTAACAAACCCATAAAATTTTCGGTATTATGAAATGTGCATCTTTATTAGCAGGATTCCTCACCGGCGCAGCCATCGGTGCAGCCTTAGGAATACTCTTCGCTCCCGAAAAAGGAGAAGACACGCGTAGCAAAATCAATGACGTTCTTCGTGAAAACGGCATCAAGTTGAGTCGCGAGGATATGGAAAACCTCGTCAACAAAATCGCAGCCAAGCTGAAACTCGACAAAGCTGTTGAAAGAGAAGATTGATTTTTCAAAGTTCGAAAGATTTTCCCGGCAGTATCATGTTGATTGTCGGGAAAATCTTTATGTAATTTCTTGAACATATTCTACTTATGAATACCAACACAACTCCATCACTAAGACAAATCATTGCTGAAATCAAACAATACCTGTCGCTCCAATATGAATGGATAAAACTCGACGGAGTCGAAAAACTTACCCGCATCGTATCGGCACTCGTACTGCTTACCGTTTCGATTATCCTCATCTCCATCACATTGCTGTACCTTTCTCTTGCGGCGGTTCATTATCTCGAATCCTATACGGGAATCATTGCCGCCTATTCTATCATCTCAGGCGCATTTTTCCTGCTCTTTGTTCTTCTTTGGCTTTTGCGTAGACCCTGTGTGGTCAATCCTATTTTGCGGTTCTTATATAAAATCTTTATCACCCCCAAAGAAGATCAAAACGAACTTACTCAAAATAAAAACAACGAGTTATGAACGATACGAAAATAACGATGAAATCACTGGCCCGACAAAAGGCCGATGTGCGGGCAAAGATAGCCAGACAACACAGCGAACTCTCCCAAACGTATTGGGACACACTTGCCCCGTTTTACAGACTGGGAAATTCGCCGTTTTCGGTACTGAAACGGTTCTCGGTAGGTGTTGCCCTATTCGAAGGGGCCGTTACTAGTCTGCGCATGATAAGAAAAGTACGCAGTTTATTCCGTAAATAGAATCATTATTTTTCATAGAAAACGCAAAACATTCCGAAAGTTTTCCATATTTCAAATGAATATATTATCTTTGCCCCCAAATCAAATTTTATAAAGAAAACTCAAAAAAAAGAATTATGAAAAAGAATCTGCTTTATCTGCTTATGTTCTTAGCTATGCCCCTCGCATTCGTTGCCTGCGGCGATGACGAAGATGGCGACAACAACAATAACAATGGCATTACAACCCCTATAAATGCTACGGGAGAATACGATGGTGATATCGAAATTCTTATCAATGGAGAAAATATGTTTCAAGCAATCAATCCCGATATCACTTCGAGTCCTATTTCTTTTACCATCAATCAACAAGCCAACACCACCTCACTCTCTATCAACGACTCTATTTTAATTTTGGGAGAGCTTGTTCTCCAAGTTGACGGAGTCCCCAGTACAGCCGACAGTGAAAAACTGACGTTGAACGGAACCGATATGGGTATAGAAAAAAATATTATCGGAATAGATGTTGTCATCAATTCCATCACCGGAGCCTTCACCAAGGTCGGAGCAGGAAATCTTTCTATCGAGGCAGAAGCACCCCTTATCAGTCAAACGGTTAATATCGAAATTTCCGCACAGAAAAAATAATCATTAAGTGAGATTATAAATAAAATGGGATATGTCTTTGGACATATCCCATTTTTATTTCAATACGGCATCTCACGTATTCACGATAAACGGTTACGAAACATCCTTACCTCCCAAGAAGAGCAAAAGAAAAGATTCTTTACATGCTTCCGGAATGACAACCATGTCATTCTGAACGGAACGAAGTGCAGTGAAGAATCTCCCGCCATGATAGCCGGTGGGGATTCCTCTTATTCATTCGAAATGACAAGCTCCATTTCGGGTTCGCTTACCGGGGGATTCCTCGCATACGCTCGGAATGACAGAAGGGGTACGACGAGAACACGAGCAGAGCTCTTCAAATAAAATGATTCCTCATACACTGTTTTGAGAATGAAAAATGGGATAAATGACATATAATTTTCTATTTTTGCATATATCAAAAAATACGAATCATGAGCCGTATTGCCAAGCAACTGACCGATCTCATCGGAAATACACCATTACTCGAACTGACAGGCATTTCCCAAAAATATGGCGCTTACGCCCGAATCGTAGCCAAACTGGAATCTTTCAATCCAGGCGGCAGCATAAAAGACCGCACGGCACTATCGATGATAGAAGATGCCGAGGTGCGAGGTATATTGTCGCCCGGGGCAACTATCATCGAACCGACAAGCGGAAACACAGGAGTCGGTATAGCTTGGATAGCCCGGGTAAAAGGGTACAAAACGATTCTCACCATGCCCGAAACAATGAGCCTCGAACGACAACGATTGCTACGGGCTGTGGGAGCGGAATTGGTGCTTACCGAAGGAAATAAAGGCATGTCGGGGGCCATAGCAAAAGCCGAAGAATTATTGGCGTCGACAAGCGGAGCGGTCATGCTACGGCAATTTGAGAATGCAGCCAATCCGGAAATCCACAGAAACAGTACGGCCGAAGAAATATGGCGGGATACCGAGGGTAAAGTTGATATTTTTGTTGCCGGAGTCGGTACGGGGGGGACATTAATGGGAGTCTCGGAGGGATTGAAACGCCATAATCCGGCAGTGCAGGCCATAGCCGTGGAACCCGACTCTTCGCCGGTTCTTTCGGGCGGCATACCGGGAATACATAAAATACAAGGAATCGGCGCCGGTTTCGTACCGGAAATTTATTGTAAAAAACGGGTCGATGAAGTGGTACGAATAACCGATGAGGAAGCCTTGCACATGGGACGGGAACTCGTTGCTTGCGACGGGGTACTGGCCGGTATATCTTCGGGGGCGGCCGTAAGTGCAGCCGTGCATTTGGCCTGCCGGGAAGAGAATAAAGGAAAACTTATCGTCGTATTACTGCCCGATACAGGAGAGCGTTATCTCTCGACCGAACTTTTTGCTTTTTCGGAATAATATTTTTATTTAGAGGGAATCTTTCAAGGCTATGCCTCCCCAAATCGGAAAACCATAAAACCGTTTTATTCCACTGATGTAAAAGAATTTCCGGACATATTACAAACCTTTTTATACAAGGAAAGCCGGGTATCCTAACGGTAAAACCGTGCAAAAGTCGTATCTTTGCTCACAAATTGACGGAGACTATACCGGACAGGGATATTTACCCTTGTTGTTTCTTTCGGGTCATATACATCTCCTCTAAAAACCTTTTTATGAAAAGAATTTTTACACTTGCTATCCTGTCATGCCTATTCATCGGATCGATATCGGCCGAAAGCCAATACCGAAAGAAAACTTTCGACCTGTTCGTTACCGGAAATATCCTGCAATGGGAGAAGGTCATCGACACGATGAAAAACGACCCTTCCTGCCAATCTATCGAAGATAAAGAAGAACTGCTCTCATACTATTACGGACTTGTAGGACATCTTATCGACATCAAAGATAAAAAACATGCTCGCAAAGTCCTTGACGATGCCCTGTCCATCATCAAACCTCTGGCCGATGAAAATCCCGAAAACGGTCGTCTGTCAGGTCTCATGGCCAATTTTCAGGGATTCCAAATCGCCCTCTCCCCTCTCAAAGCGACCACTTTGGCACGCAGTATGCTGCAACACGCCAACAAAGCCGAAAAAATATCTCCCGATGATCCCGATGTAAATATTTGGAGTGCGAATATCTTATTCTATATGCCCAATGTCTTCGGCGGAGACAGCCAATTATCGAGAGAGTATTATCGCAAAGCCCTACGCCTATATGAGGAAAACGAGGCTCTCCGCAGCAATAATTGGATGTACCTGCAACTGATCATAACGCTCGGACTGGTCGAGGAGAAAGACGAAAACTACGAGAAAGCTCATGAATATTTCAGCAAAGCGATGGAACTCTATCCGGAATATCCACACCTCAAAAATGTTTTGTACCCCCGGATTCTGAGTGAACTCGAAAAATCTTAATAAAGATATGAAATACATCGAAATCCGCCTCAATGTCAAAGCCAATGACGTATCATTGGTTACCGATGTCATTGCCGCTTTGCTGGCCGAAGCCGGATATGACAGTTTTGTGCCCGACGCAACAGGTGTCTGCGCCTATATTCCCGAAAACAAATATTCCGAACCGGCTCTGCAACAAATTATCGACAATCTGCCTATCGATGCAAAAGTCGACTGGACTTGCAAACATTTTGCCGACCAAAACTGGAACGAGGAATGGGAAAAACACTATTTCCAACCTATCGTCGTCGATAACGAATGCGTAATACACAGTACATTCCATACCGATATACCCGACGTTCGTTACAAAATAGTCATCGATCCCAAAATGGCATTCGGGACAGGCCATCATGAAACGACATCGCTTATGCTCGAATGGATATTGAGACATGATTTCGAGGGTGAGCATGTTCTCGACATGGGATGCGGGACAGCAATTCTCGCCATACTCGCCCGCATGCGCAACGCCAAACATGTTACGGCAATCGATATAGACGAATGGGCTTACGAAAATGCCAAAGAAAATATACGCCTCAATGAAACCGACCGTATCGAGGTGCTGTTGGGTGACAAACAACTGCTGCATACGGGTCTCTCGTTCGATACCGTTCTCGCCAACATCAACCGGAATATACATCTCGACAATATGCAGGCATACGCATCGGTCATGCACCAGGGCAGTACAATCTATATGAGCGGATTCTATACGCAAGATCTACCGATTTTGCAAGAGTGCGCCGCACAGTACGGTCTACATTACAAAAAGCATTTGGAAAAAAACAACTGGGTCGCCGCCCGATTTGAGAAAAAATAAGTACAAAGGCATCTGTAAAAAACAGGTGCCTTTTTTATTGTAACAAAGATTGGAGATATGCCTCGTCTATCGCAGGAAAAACCAGTGCCGTATCGCGTTTGCGCATCTCCAGTACACCAATGTTCATCTCTTCCAAATTCTCCTGCAAAGCAGTAAACACACGAGATGAAACGGAAATTTCTTTTCCCGATGCCAAATCGCACACATATTTGTCCCGTTCGATACGCACATGAGAAAAATAACGGTAAAGCGCAACTTTGACCTGAGCCATAACATCGGTATCGACTTGCTCTCCCGCCCATATCATACGAGCCACTGCGTAAATATCTATATCGATAAAACGATTTTCGTACACATATTTTTTCACCAACGAGGTATCTACCTCTTGCGTATATAAAACGCCACACACAGATTCATTGTCAACCCTTTGACAAGCATACACGCCACCTACCAATATACACAATCCTATAAGAAAACATCTCATACGCACCACCTCCTTTTTTCTAAATAAAAGAAAAACGACCGGCAAACCCAAATTGCCGGTCGCATAAATATCAAATTTTCTGAGAAACTGCAATTTTACTCCTCTTCGCTCTCTTTCATATTGTGGAATACATTCTGTACATCTTCGTCTTCCTCAATACGTTCGATAAGTTTTTCGATTTGAGCGCGCTGCTCGTCGGTAACCTCTTTCGTATCGTTAGGTATGCGTTCGAACTCGGCACTGGCAATTTCAAAACCATTGTCTTCGAGATACTTCTGTATGGCATTGAACGACTCGAATTCTCCGTAAATTACGATTTCTTCTTCATCGGCATCGACTTCGTCGACACCGAAATCGATCAATTCAAGTTCGAGATCTTCGAGAGACACACCGTCTTTGGGCTTGATATGGAACACACTCTTATGTTCAAAAAGAAAAGAAAGACTTCCCGACGTCCCGAGCGAGCCGCCAAACTTATTGAAATAACTGCGGACATTGGCTACGGTACGATTGTTATTATCCGTCGCCGTTTCTACGACAATGGCGATACCGTAAGGACCGTATCCCTCGAAAAGGACTTCTTTATAATCGCCCTCATCTTTCGATGTCGCTTTTTTGATTGCACGTTCGACATTTTCTTTGGGCATATTGGCTGCCTTAGCATTCTGCATGAGCACACGCAAACGAGGATTGGCATCGGGATCGGGGCCACCGGCTTTTACGGCAATAGAAATTTCTTTTCCGAGTTTGGTAAAGGTACGTGCCATGTTGCCCCAACGTTTGAGTTTGCGGGCTTTTCGATATTCAAATGCTCTTCCCATATTGGTATTTTCTTTTTATTTTATGTAAATGAATTTATCTCAATGATGCGTCCAACTTATTCTGCAAATTTGCTACGACACGACTCATGATATGCTCGATTTGTTTATCGTTGAGAGTCTTGGTATCGTCTTGCAACAGCAAGGATATGGCATACGATTTCTTGCCTTCGGGCAGATTCTTCCCTTCATACACATCGAAAAGCGTTACTTCTCTAATCAGTTTTTTCTCCGATTCGAGAGCTACTTTCTCGACTTCGGCAAACGTGATTTTCTTATCGAGCAACAAAGCCAAATCGCGTTTTACGGAAGGGTATTTGGGAATATCGGTAAATGTAACTTTCTTCCCTGCCAATCGCATAAGCAACGTCCAATGCAAATCGGCAAAACATACTTCGACATCGATATCGAATTTTCTCAAAATCTTGCCCGACACGATACCCACCCGTCCGAGTTCTTTCCCGTCGCGAGTCGCAATATTCAAAGCTGCCGAGAAAAGCTCATCGGCTGTCTGCGTCATTACGATGCGTCCGTTCTCTATTCCCAAACGGGTAAAAATGTTTTCTACATACGCTTTGAGTTCGAACACATTCGTTTTTTCATCGGCATGTGCCCAATTTCCCGATACACGGTTTCCGGTAATCCACAACCCGAGATGCATCGATTCGTGATAAGGATTCAAAACTTTCTGAGAAGCATCGGCCTCGGGATCGAACGAATAACAGTTACCGAACTCAAACAGATGCAAATCTGGGCGACGACGATTGATGTTATGGGCGACACTTTCCAATCCGCCGAAAAGAAGGGTCTGACGCATAACACTGAGGTCGGCACTCAACGGATTCATCAATTTCACGCAATGAGACGCAGGATAAACTTTCAGATCGGTATAATACGAGGATTTGGTCAACGAGTTATTCATAATTTCGTTGAACCCACAACCAACAAGCTGTTCGGCTATCAGATTCTGAAGCCCGAAACTGTTATCGGTCGCTGTCTTATAGGAAAGATTGGAATGTACCGTATCGGTAAATTCGACATTGTTATAACCGTAAATACGCAAAATATCTTCGATGACATCGACGTCACGACGCACATCGACCCGATAGGTCGGAACCATCAACGACAATACACCGTCTTTTTCTTCCACGATTTCCATTTCGAGCGATGCAAGAATACTCTTGACCGTATCTTCGGGAATTACTTTTCCCACCAATGCATTGATATGGTCATAACCGAGGGTTACCGGATAATTGCCGATGGGCTGAGGATAGATATCGACAATATCGCCGACAATCTCACCGCCGGCCAATTCCTTTACCAACATGGCGGCACGTTTGAGAACGTACAACGTATTATTGGGATCGGCTCCCCGCTCGAAACGGAACGACGAGTCGGTATTCAAGCCATGACGACGTGCCGTCTTACGCACCCACATAGGATTGAAATAGGCCGATTCGAGAAAAACATCGGTCGTCTGCATCGTAACCCCCGATTGCAAGCCGCCGAATACACCGGCAATGCACATACCTTCACGTTCGTTGCAGATCATCAGGTCTTTGTCGGAAAGCTTACGTTCCACCTCGTCAAGTGTCGTAAACGGCGTACCTTCGGACAAAGTCTTCACGATGATTTTTTCGCCGGCAATCTGTGCCACATCGAAACAGTGCATCGGTTGCCCCGTCTCATGCAACAAATAGTTGGTTATATCCACAATATTATTGATAGGGCGCAAACCGATTGCCAACAAATGTTTACGCAACCACTCGGGACTCTCGGCCACTTTCACGTTACGTATCGTCAGACCGCTGTACCGAGGACACGCCTCACCATTCTCGACAGTTACCGAAACGGCTTTTCCCGAAGGATTGTCGATCTTAAAATTATCGACCGACGGACGTCTCAAAGCATAGGGATAACCGTTTTGTTTGAGCCATGCGGCCAAATCGCGGGCTACCCCGTAATGAGAAGCCGCATCGATGCGATTGGGGGTAATATCGACCTCCAATACATAATCGCTTTCGAGGTTGTAATATTTCTTCGCCGGAGTCCCGGGTACGGCACTCTCGGGCAATACGATGATACCGTCGTGCGATGTACCGATTCCGATTTCATCCTCGGCACATATCATACCGTTGCTTTCGACTCCGCGTATTTTCGATTTCTTGATTGTAAAGCTTTCTTCGCCCGCATAAAGGACAGTTCCGATTGTCGCTACCACGACATGCTGACCGGCAGCGACATTGGGTGCGCCGCAAACGATCTGCGTGGGAACTCCGTCTCCCAAATCCACGGTCGTAATATGCAAATGATCGGAATTGGGGTGAGCCTCACATGTAAGGACTTTTCCTATAACCAGCCCTTCGAGGCCACCTTTCACGGCTTGCACTTCCTCTATTCCTCCGGTTTCAAGGCCTATGGAAGTCAGAGCCGAGGAGACTTCTTCGGGTGTCAACGACAAGTCGAGATAATCTTTCAACCAATTATAAGAGATATTCATAACTTATGATTTATTTCACTTTTTATCTTAATAGTACGAATCGGTAAAACCGACCGGTTTTCTCCGTATTCTTTAAACTTTCAAGAAACGGACCGCACTCATGCTTTGACAACATGGGTTACCCGACCTTGATTCGGGCTTGCAAAGATAATAAGATTATTTATTCCCCGGAGTGTTTTTATCGCCTTTTTACCGCACAACACGTTGGAATCCGGCCGGAACCGGAGTTTCAAACAACATGTCGCGACGGGTAACGGGGTGCACAAAACGCAACCGGCTGGCATGCAAAGACAAGCGCCCCAACGGATTGCTCACAGCCCCGTATTTACGGTCTCCGGCAATACTGTGTCCGAGGTCCTGCATGTGCACACGTATCTGATTCTTACGACCGGTCGCCAGCTGCAACTCCACCAACGAATAACGACCGTTAGTAGCCAGAACTTCATATCTCGTGAGGGCATACTGTCCGTTTTCCTTGTCATCGGTCGAATAGACATGAAAAGCAGAGTTTTCTTTCAGATACGAAGCCACCTCCCCTTTCGACGGAGATGGTTCACCTTCGACCACTGCTACATACCGACGGTCGAGAACCATATCGTTCCACGAACGCTGCATTTTTTCCTGTATACCCTGACTTTTGGCAAACATCATCAGCCCCGAGGTATCTCTATCGAGACGATGCAGGATAAAAATGCGGTTTGCCGGGTTATCCCTACGCACATAATCACTGAGTATATGGTAGGCCGTATTGGCCTTGATACGATCGGTCGACATGGAGAGCAACCCGTATCCCTTATCTACAACGATAAGAAATTCATCTTCGTACACAATGCGCAGACGAGGGTGGCGAAACTCCTTATACCCTCTCGTAAAATTGATCGTTACTTCATCTCCCGCATGCAACGGAGCATCGAATTTTGTCGTCGGGGTATTATTCACCGCAATCTGACGATGGGCAAGATACGACTTGACCGTTGTTTTACTTCTATCGGCAAATGTTTCCAACAAAAATTCGAACAAAGGCATATCCTTTTGCACTTTAAATACCTGTATCTTATCGGGCCCACGACGGCCTCTCCTATTTTTTTTCTCCATATCAACACATTTTACGCAAAAGCAAAACAGGCCGCAAAGCAAAATGTCATCGCTCTCTAATCGAAAGCTGCCTATCGCTTTTGATTCCTTGCAAAGATACATAAAAAAGAAACGCCAACTGTGTTCTGATCCATAATATCTCAACTCTTCGGGAAAATATCAAAAACAAAAAGAAATTCGACAACATGCCCTTCTCATCGAAAATATAAGATTTTAAAAAAGTTGTTTTGCTGTTACATAAAATCTCTCTACCTTTGTAGAAATTATACGCAAAAACATTATTTCAAGAAAAAAATGAAAGTCAAAATACATAGAGAAGGAAGAAACATACTACTCGTCTTATTCCTCATACTACTCATTATAGATGGGTTACTCTATTATTTTTGCCCTATACACATACTGAATCTTATCATTTTCATCGCATCGGCCATTGTTTTCTTTTTGGTGCTTAACTTTTTTCGCTCTCCCCGCCGGCACTTTCCGGGAGAACAAAAAAATATGATCGTTGCTCCTGCCGACGGTGTAGTGGTCGTTACCGAAGAGGTCGTCGAAAACGAATATTTCCACGACAAACGATTACAAGTATCGATATTCATGAATCTGATGAATGTCCATGCCAACTGGACTCCCGTGAACGGAACCATTACTCATGTAAGTCACCAAAACGGCCGTTACATGGCCGCATGGCTACCCAAGTCGAGCACGGAAAACGAGCGTTCCACTATTGTCATAAAAGCAGAAAACGGGCAAGAAATTCTCATGCGCCAGATTGCCGGCGCTCTCGCCCGTCGTATCGTTACATACGCAGAACCAGGGGAGACTTGCCAAATCGATGAACATATCGGATTTATCAAATTCGGCTCACGCGTCGACCTCTATCTGCCACTTGACACCGAAATCATGGTTAAACTCAACGAAAAAACCATCGGCAACATAACCCCCATAGCTCGACTGAAATCGTGATGCAGACCTATTAAAATTCATCAAAGCATACTGTATGAAACGGCTCTCTTCGTATATCCCCAATATCATTACCTGTTGTAACCTGACGGCAGGCAGTTTGGCCGTAATCATGGCTCTGCGCGGCACATTCGAACAAGCCGCTATTTTCATTCTTATTGCCGCCGTATGCGATTTTCTCGACGGATTATCGGCACGTTTGCTCCACGCCTACTCCGACATGGGAAAGGAACTCGATTCGCTGTCCGACCTCATCAGTTTCGGATTGGCTCCGGGTCTTATGGTATATGCTTTATTGAACGACTATTTACTCCTTCCTTACGGAAATCTTGAATATTTGGCATATATCGCCTTATTGATTCCGGTAGCCGGAGGAATACGTCTTGCCAAGTTCAACGTCGACAATCGTCAGACAACATCTTTCATAGGACTGCCTATTCCCGCCAACGCGCTCTTTTGGATAGGCGTTTGTTTCGCCGACACACGGGACTGGCATCCGGTAATCATTTTGGCACTTATCGTCCTATTCTCCTATCTCATGGTATCGAACCTTCCCATGTTCTCCTTGAAGGCATCGAACTTGTCATGGAGCAACAATAAATTGCGTTATATTCTCGTCATCACCTCTTTGGGTCTCGTCATTTGGTTGGGACTCACAGGATTGGCCGGAGCAATCATTGCCTATATCCTCCTCTCGTTGATTGCTTGGATTCGGAAATAAAAGTTTTTTTATCTTCGTTTTAGATTTAATATAAATGAAGATAGAATTGTTGTTGTATATTTACAGTCGTAATAGATTTCTAATCACCAACCGAAAATGTTCATTTTTCAATTTATAATTTTTATCGGCTTTATCCTGCTTTTGGCGGTATTGGGATTTGTATTCAAAATCATGAGTGCATTCGGCAGTCGTAACAGACAAGCGTTCCATTCTTACCGAAAAACCGAGAACAATCAACAAAGCGAAACATATAGCGAAGAAGAAAGTTCGCCCAAATCTCAACGAAAGAAAAAAGTATTCGACCAATCGGTCGGCGAATATGTCGACTTTGAAGAGATAAAAGACAAATAGTTTTAAAAGAAAAAGGCTTCTTGTTTCTAAGAAGCCTTTTTCTTTTTATCACCGATCCTGACTAAAAAGGGAACAACAACGGTAAAACGAATATCATGACGATACCGATAACAAGCTGTAACGGCAATCCCACCTTGACATAATCCATAAATGTGTATTTACCGGCCGACATAACCAACGCATTAGGCGGTGTAGAGAAAGGTGAAGCAAAACACATACTCGCCGCTACGGTTACGGCAAAAAGATAAGGATAGGGACTCACACCCAGACTGACTGCCGACTGCATGGCAATGGGAGCCAAAAGCACCGCCGTAGCTGTATTGCTGATAAACATTGTCATCAATGATGTCGTAAAATAAATTCCTGCCAACAATGCTAATGGACCATACTCTCCGAGTCCCGAAACAAGAGCCATAGATATTCCGGACGAAGCCCCGGTTTTCTCCAAAGCCAACGACATAGGCATCATGGCGGCAATCAGTACGATGCTTTCCCAATTTATCGTACGATAGGCATCCTCGACATTTCGCAAGCACCCGGTAAATACCATCAATACAGCTGCTATGATAACCGCCATCACCGCCGGAACCCAATCGAAAATCATCGCTAATATCATAAGCAACATAATACCGGCAGCGACAGGCGCCTTACGATCGATCGTTACTTTGGCAACCTGCTCGATAGGTTGTCCCAATACGACCCAATCGTTCTGCTCCCTACTCATGCGGGCTATATCGCTCCACTCTCCCTGTATCAACAAGGCGTCTCCGCTATGCATACGGAAATCACGCAAGTCATGTACATAATAGGTATCGTTCCTCTGTATACCTAATATATTGATATTGAATTTTTCCCGGAAGCCACAATCGCGCACCGCCACGTTATGCAATGATGAATTATGCAACAGCAAAACTTCCGCTACTCCCGTCTGATTCATCTTATCCGACTCGGACGTATTGTATATCGTATCGAGCTTCCACAAAGCGTTATCTCCAATCATTCGGGAAACATGTTCGGCATCACCCGACAGATAGAGTATATCGCCGCTCTGTATCACGGTATGCGGTCCGGCTGTTATATGATCGTAGATATTATTGAAAAAATGGCGGCGCGTAGAGATTTTACGCCGTATCTCCAAAATGCCGACACCGTATTTCTCCGAAATATCCAACTCTTGCAACATTTTCCCGCAATAAGTAGAGTCGGCAGGTACTTGTACTCTGAAAAGGCGCTGTTCCAACTGATATTCTCGCAACAATTCTGCCATAGAAGGGTGCGACTTTTTTTCGTCCTCAGCTTGGCGTTTCTTTCGGGAAAGAATCCATTTCGACAACGGTATCAAAACAATAATACCGACCGCGATACACACAAGCCCCACCGGGGTGAAAGAGAAAAACGACAAGGGTTCCAGTCCGGCGTCTACAATAGCTTCCTGAATGACCAAGTTGGGCGGAGTACCTATAAGCGTAAGCATCCCCCCCATACTGCTGGCAAAGGCCAGAGGCATAAGCAGACGCGAAGGAGACATATCGGCACTATTGGCCAAACTTACCACAATAGGCAACATCAAAGCTACCGTACCGGTATTGCTCACAAATGCCCCGACAAAAGATGTTACCAACATGACCAGTATGAAAAGAAGGAACTGATTCTTCCCGGCCGTCCTCATGATTTTTCCGCTTACCATTTTGGCCAATCCCGTTTGGAAAATCGCACCTCCTACGACAAACAGCCCGACCATCATGATAACGACACTGTTGGAAAATCCGCTCAAAGCTTCTGCCGGAGTAAGAATATCAAATAGTACCAAAAGTATCAACGAGCATAAGGCTATCAGGTCGGACCGTATTTTTCCTATCATGAAAAAGATAGCCGACAATACTAAAATTATAATTGTAACCAGCATCGTATTTATCGAAATTAAATTACCGATTATACAAAGATAGCACTTTTAGAACACATCGAGGCGCAATCCGCGCCAGAAAAGAACTTTCCGACATAGATTACGCCTTTTTATGCAATAGTCGTCGTTAACTCAGGAAAACTATAAAATATAACGTTCGAAAAAACGGTAAATCTCTTCAAGTGCTTCTTCTGCAAAAACATCCGGCAAATCGGGTATTTCCTCCTGCGTACATGTTTCGCAGTGCTGGAACATGTGGTTCAAGCCGGGCAAAGAAACAATTTCATAATGCTTGTTTCCTCCCTTACGTAACAAAGAATCGACCATAGCCAGATTCGGACCGGAGGGTACCATAATGTCGCGATCTCCATTGAGAGCCAATACCGGCACGTCGACTCTCGGAACATAATCGGCCGGATTGTAATGCATCAACTGTCGATACCAAGGGGTATCGGCCGTCCGCAAATAACGGGCCAAATACATTTCCTCTCGCCCTTTCAGTCCGGTCATCTGCAATATCGTATCATTCTGGGACGAAACCCAGGCCATAAATTTTTCCCGAAGCGGATCAGCCAACGGTTGTGAAAGCGGTATTTCGTAAACCCACGAGAAAAGAGTATGCAGGAAACGTTTATTGACACTCCGCCACTCATCGGAATATCCGGGATAAGCATCGATAATCGCATCGTTCTGTAAACGAAGGCTGGTCAACCCATCGGTAGAGAGTCCGGCCAAAGTAACCACAAATGCAATATCCTCCGATTGAGCCGCAGCCATCATCGCCGCTGCACCGCCTTCACTATGACCCATCAGCCCTATTTTCGACGTACGTATTCCTTTACGATGCTTCAACACTTTGACCGCAGACAAGGCATC